>Ga0306920_100000022_pt1 | contig 255568 bp, 226 predicted proteins | sample flu12Cox44000170_FD_204666 | JGI IMG/M metagenome (GOLD analysis project Ga0306920, IMG submission 204666) | Lab enrichment of tropical soil microbial communities from Luquillo Experimental Forest, Puerto Rico - flux4day.12C.oxic.44.000.170 (v2)... | ecosystem: Environmental > Terrestrial >... | reverse complement strand
GCGACCGCGATCGAGAAAACCGCGGTCACCTTGAACGAGGCGAGATAGAGCGGGTCGTTGACGAGGTCCTTGAAGTTGTCGAACCCTACGAACTGCAGGCTGCCTCCGAAGGCATCCTGGATGTGCACCGACTGGTACAGCATCTGCCCGGCCGGCAGGAAAAAAAACAGGATGGTGACGACGACCTGCGGCGCCAGCAACGCGTAGGGGAGCCATTGCGAGCCGAAGATGGCGCGTTTTTCCATCGGTATGCGATCTGCAATACGTAGCCGAACGTCCGAATTAACCGGCGCGGAATTCGCGCCGGTTCAATTCGGACAGATAGTGCGTCTGGGCTGCCTGCGTTGGCTAGTCATCCTGACGGGACGCAAGCAGCAGCACTGACGCAACACGCACTATCACTCTTTTGCCGTCTTCGCGAATTTGTCTACCTGCTCGTTGCTGCGCTTCACCGCTTCGTCGAGCGCAGCCTTGGCGTCCTTCTTCCCGCTCCAAACGCTCTCCAGCTCCTCGTCGATGATGTCGCGGATCTGCACGAAGTTGCCGAGCCGGATCCCTCGCGACTTGTCGGTTGTCTTGACGATCATCTGTTGCACGGCGACGTCGGTGCCGGGGTTCTTGTCATAGAAGCCAGACTTCTTCGTGAGCTCGTAGGCGGCCATGGTAATCGGGAGGTAGCCCGTGGCCTGGTGCCATTCGGCCTGGACGTCGGCCTGCGACAGGAAGGTCAGGAATTTGGCCACCGCCTTGTATTCCTCCTTCGACTTGCCTCCCATCACCCACAGGCTCGCGCCGCCAATGATCGTGTTCTGCGGAGCACCTTGCACGTCCGCGTAGTAAGGCAGCGGGGAAATGCCGACCTCGAACTTCGCGTTCTGCTTGACCGTGCCGTAGGCGGCCGATGAGGTCGTCATCATTGCACATTCGCCGCTGTAGAACTTCGCCTCGGGTTCGTTCTTGCGGCCGGCATAAGTGAAGTAGCCTTTCTTCACCCAGTCCTGCATGTCGGCGATATGGCGTACCTGGACCGGTCCGTTAAATAGAAGCTTCGGATCCGTGCCGGCGAACCCATTCTGCTCGGTCGCGAATGCTACGTTGTGCCAGGCCGAGAAGCTCTCGAGCTGAGTCCACGATTGCCAGCCGGTGGTAAACGCGCACGGCGTCGCGCCGGAGGCCTTGATCTTGGCCGCGGCCGCGACCACCGCCTGCCAGGTCAGCGGCGGTTGGTTCGGATCGAGCCCCGCTTTCTTGAACGCATCCTTGTTGTACCAGAAGACCGTGGTCGAGCTATTGAACGGGAACGAGAGCATCTGCCCTTTCGCGTTGGTGTAATAGCTTGCGACCGCCGGAACATAAGTCTTCGGGTCGAACTTCTCGCCGGCGTCGGACATCACCTGATAGACGGGCTTGATCGCGCCTTTCGCCGACATCATCGTCGCGGTGCCGACCTCGAACACTTGCAGCAGCGCCGGTGCATTGCCGGCGCGGTAGGCGGCGATGGCGCCCGCCATCGCCTCGGGATAGCTGCCCTTGAACACTGGCGTGACCTTGTATTCGCTCTGGCTTTCGTTGAAGCGCTTGGCGAGCGCGTTCACGCGGTCGTTGTTGACTCCGCCCATCGCGTGCCACCACTGGATCTCTGTAACGGCCTGCGCCTGCGCGGCGAGACCGAGCAATGCGCCGGCGAGTATCGCGCGCGCCGCGCCGGGAAGACGGCTGTTCATGGTTCCTCCTCGTGAATGGACAGCGAAGTATCGAATGCGGGTGACGATTCTATTTCAAACCGGGTCGCTTGCGCCCGCCGTGCGAGGCGCGTTAAACGGCGCGCCCACGCTGATTACTCGGTCTGCCGCGTTAACCAGCGCTTCAGCGCCGGTTCAACGCGGCCCAGAATTATGCGCTGGAGCTGCTCGAGCCGCAAACCCAGGCGCGGGCGCTGCTAGAATTGGCCAGGCTTCTATTCGCAGGGATCTTTCGCTTGGGTCTCCGTCTTCTACACCACGCCGGCATCGCCGTCGTCGCGACGCTCGCCGCTGCGACGGTTGCGCCCGTGATCGCCGCGGGCGAGCTGTATCCGAACAAGCCGATCCGCCTGGTCGTTCCGTTTCCGGCAGGCGGGCCGCTAGACGCTGTCGCTCGGGCCGTCGGACAGAAGCTCACGGACGCATGGGGACAGCCGGTCGTCATCGACAACCGGCCCGGCGCCGGCGGGAATATCGGTGCGGAGCTCGTCGCGAAAAGTGCTCCGGACGGCTACACGATTCTCGAAGCTGCGCTCTCCACGCACGCGGTGAACGTCAGCCTCTACAGCAAGATGCCATACGACCCGATTCGCGATTTCGCGCCGATCACGCTCGTCGCTGTGACGCCCAACGTGCTCGTGGTCAATCCATCGCTGCCCGTCAACTCCGTCAAGGACCTGATCGTCTACGCGAAGGCCCATCCCGGAAAGCTCTCGTTCGGCTCGGGCAGCAACGGAAGCGCAGGACATCTGGCGGGCGAAGCGTTCAAGACGGAAGCCGGCGTGGACATGGTTCACGTACCGTACAAGGGTGGGGCGCCCGCGATGCAGGCGCTGCTCGCTGGCGATACGCAGCTCATGTTCGACAATCTCGCCAATTCGACGCCCCAGCTCAAGGCCGGCAAGATCAAGGCGCTCGCGGTGACGACCGCAAAGCGCTCCGCGCTGGCGCCCGAGCTGCCCACTCTCGCCGAGACCGGCCTGCCGGGATTCGACATCTACACCTGGTGGGGCTTCATGACGCCCGCAGGCACGCCGAAGGAGATCATTGCCAAATGGAACTCCGAAGTGACGCGGATTCTCTCTACCCCGGAGATGAAGGTTTTCTTCGCGCAGCAAGGCGCCGAGCCGACTCCGACCTCGCCGGAAGAGTTTGCCGCGCTGATTCGCCGCGAGATTCCGAAGTACGCGAAGATCATCAAGGATTCGGGGGCCAAGGTCGACTGAGTGACTGAGCCGGCGCAAACGGCCGGCGATGGAGGAGATCATGATGCGCTTGCTGCAACGTATCTTCGTCGGCGCCTTCATCGCTCTCGCTGCGAGTCTTGCGCTCGCGCAGAGCTATCCGACGAAACCTATCCGGCTCGTGGTCCCGTTTCCTCCTGGCGGCACTACCGACATCCTCGCGCGCGACGTCGGCCAGCGGCTGACCGAAACGCTGGGACAACCGGTCGTGATCGACAATCGCCCCGGCGCGGCGGGCAACATCGGATCGGACATCGTCGCCAAGAGCGCACCGGATGGCTACACGCTGCTCATGTGCACGGTGAGCACGCACGCCATCAATCCGAGTCTCTATTCGAAGCTGCCGTACGACCACATCAGGGATTTTGCACCCGTGGTCCTCGTTGCGCGCGTCCCCAACGTGCTCGAGGTGAATCCGGGCGTCCCCGTCTACACGGTGGCCGATCTCATCAAGCTCGCGAAGGAGAAGCCGGGGCAGCTCAACTTCGCTTCCTCGGGCAGCGGCACGTCGATCCACCTGTCGGGGGAGCTGTTCAAGACGATGGCCGGCGTGAGCATGGTGCACGTCCCCTACAAGGGCAGCGCTCCGGCGGTCGCCGATCTCGTCGGCGGGCAGGTGCAGCTCATGTTCGACAACCTGCCCTCGTCGCTGCAGCAGATCAAGGGCGGGAAACTCCGGGCGATCGCCGTCACCTCCGCGCAGCGCTCGCCGGCGTTGCCGGATATTCCGACCATCGCCGAGAGCGGAGTGGCCGGATTCGAGGCCACATCGTGGTTCGGCGTGCTCGCCCCGGCTGGAACGCCGCCGGCGATCGTCAACCGGCTCAACGCCGAGATCGACAAGTGGCTGCAGAGCGACGGCGGCAAGGCACAGCTTCTCGAACAGGGAGCGCTGCCCGCCGGCGGCACGCCCGACGAGTTCTCCGCGTATATCCGCGCCGAAACCGAAAAGTGGGCGAAAGTGGTGAAGCTTTCGGGCGCGAAGGTCGACTGATCGTCTACAATTAACTTCTCGATGTCCACCTCGCCCGCCACCGCGATTTCCACTGACGCCGGCCGCCGCGCCGTCGAACGCCGTACGGCCTCGATGCCGGTCACGCGCGCGATGTTCGACGAGCTGATGGTGCAATGCTTCGCGCCGGCCGACTTCATTCCGGTGCGAGGGATCGGCTCGCGCGTGTGGGACCAGCAGGACCGGATGTACATCGATTTCGCGAGCGGTGTCGCCGTCACAGCTCTCGGCCACTGCCATCCGGCGATGGTGAAGGCGTTGACCGAGCAGGCGCACGCGATCTGGCATGTGTCGAACTGGATGACCAACGAGCCTTCGCTGCGGCTTGCGAAGAAGCTCGTCGACGCGACGTTCGCGGATCGCGTTTTCTTCTGCAACTCGGGCGCCGAAGCCAACGAAGCTGCATTGAAGCTCGCGCGCCGTTACGCGCACGATCATTTCGGCGCCGAGAAATTCCGGGTCATCTCGACGCTGAACGCATTTCACGGCCGCACGCTTTTCACCGTCACCGCCGGCGGCCAGGCAAAGTATGCGACCGGCTTCGGCCCGCAGCCGAGCGGCTTCACGCACATTCGCTACAACGACATCGGCGGCCTCGAAGCAGCATTTGCCGAGGAAGGCGGAGACGACGTTTGCGCGGTGATCCTCGAGCCAATGCAGGGCGAAGGCGGCATGATTCCCGGCACCCCTGAGTTCCTCGCCGCGGCGCGGCGGCTCTGCGACGAGCACGACGCGCTCCTGATCTTCGACGAGATCCAGAGCGGCATGGGACGCACCGGCGCGCTTTTCTCGTACATGCAGAAGGGCGTGGTGCCCGACATTCTCACCAGCGCCAAGGGCCTCGGCGGCGGTTTTCCGATCGGCGCGATGCTGACCACGACGGAAGCCGCGAGCGCGTTTTCGGTCGGTGTGCACGGCACGACTTACGGCGGCAACCCGCTCGCCTGCGCGGTGGCGGAAGCGGTGTTCGACGTCATCAACACGACCGAGGTGCTCGAGGGCGTCAAGGCGCGGCACGCGCTCTTCATGGAGGGACTGCGCGCGATCAATGCACGGCGCGAGGTCTTCTCCGACGTCCGTGGCGAAGGCGTGTGGCTTGGCTGCGAGCTTCGCGACCCGTGGCGCGGCAAGGCGATGGACGTGATGCGCTCCGCCGCCGGCGCAGGGGTGATCGTGCTCGTCGCCGGTCCCGACGTGGTACGCATCGCACCCTCGCTCGTCATCAGCCTGGACGAGATTCTGGAAGGGCTCGCGCGGCTGGAGTTGGCGCTCGGCAAGACGCTCACCTGATTTCCCCCGATGTTCTACGTCCGGCCGATCGCGCGCGAGGATCTGCCCGCGCTGCTCTCGCTGTCGGAGCGCACCGGCGCCGGACTCACCACGCTGCCGGCCAATGCCGAGAGGCTCACCGAGCGCATCGAGCGCTCGCTCGCCTCTTTCGCGCGCAAGTCAACGAAGGCCGATGAATGCTATGTCTTCGTGCTGGTCGACAGCGTCGCCGGCAGTGTCGTCGGCATCAGTGCCATCGAGGCCGCGGTGGGGCTCTCCGAACCCTGGTACAACTACCACGTCGGCACGCAGGTGCATGCGTCGCGCGAGCTCGGTGTGTACACAGCGGCGCCCACGCTTTTCCTGAGCAACGATCACACAGGGCACAGTGAGCTTTGCTCGCTCTTCCTCGACGCGCGCTATCGGCGCGCCAAGAACGGTCCGCTCGTTTCCAAGGCGCGGCTCATATTCATCGCCGAGTTTGTCGAGCGCTTCGGCGCGAAAGTGATCGCCGAGCTGCGTGGAAAGCTCGACGCGAATGGACGAAGCGCGTTCTGGGAAGGTCTGGGCCGGCACTTTTTCGCCATGGAGTACTCCCGCGCCGATTACCTGACCGGCATCGGGCGCAAGGCCTTCATCGCCGAGCTGATGCCGCGGCATCCGGTCTACACGCAGCTCTTGCCTGAGGAGGCGCGCGCAGTCATCGGCGAGGTGCACGCCGACTCGATGCCTGCGCGCGCGCTCCTCGAGTCCGAAGGCTTCCGCTACGAGGGCTACGTCGACATCTTCGATGCGGGACCGACGCTGGAATGCTTCCGCGACAACATCCGTGCCGTGCGCCAAAGCCGCGTGCTGCCGGTAAAGATCGGCGAAAGCGATCCGCTACCCGAAGGTCCACCCGAGGACATTCTGTGGCTGGTCTCTAGCCGCAGCTTCGAGCGTTTCCGCGCGACGCTTGCGCCTGGCCCGGCGCGGATTGCCGAGTTTCCGCTGCTGCCGCACGCCGCCGAGGTGCTCGGCGTGCGCGACGGCGACGCGGTGCGCGTGGTGCCGCTTTCGCCGGGTAGCTGACGTGGAGATCAACTTCGACGGCCTCCCGGGGCCGACGCACAACTACAGCGGGCTCGCTACGGGCAACCTCGCATCCGAGCGCTTCAAGAGCCTTGCTTCCAATCCGCGCGCGGCCGCGTTGCAGGGGCTCGCAAAGATGAAAGCTCTCGCCGACCGGGGCTTCGCTCAGGCCGTTCTGCCGCCGCATGAACGCCCCGACCTCGCTGCGTTGCGCGCGCTCGGCTTCGCCGGCAGCGATGCGCAGGTGCTCGCGGGTGCGGCGCGCGAATCGCCGCAGCTTCTCGCCGCCTGCTCGTCGGCGGCCGCGATGTGGGTCGCGAATGCGGCGACCGTGAGCCCCTCCGCCGACACCGCCGACGGCCGCGTACACTTCACGGCCGCGAATCTCGCCGTGCATTTTCATCGCGCGCTGGAAGCGCCGACCACCACGCGCGTGCTGCGCGCAATCTTCGCCGACACGAAATGCTTTGCAGTGCACGACGCCCTTCCCGCGACGCGCGAGTTCGGCGACGAGGGCGCGGCGAATCACACGCGCTTCGCCGCCGACCCGGACGCAGCCGGGGTCGAGTTTTTGGTCTACGGACGGGCAGGATTCGATGCGGCGCTGCCGACGCCGACGCGCTTTGCCGCGCGCCAGACGCGCGAAGCGAGCGAGGCGATCGCGCGCCGGCACGGGCTCGCCCCTGAGCGCACGCTGTACGCGCAGCAGCGCCCCGACGCGATCGACGCCGGCGTGTTCCACAACGACGTCGTCGCCGTGGGCAGTGGCTCCGTGCTGTTCTGCCATGAGCGCGCCTGGATCGACCAGGAGACTGTTCTCGCCGAGCTGCACAAGGCGGTCGGCCCGCAGTTCACGCCCATCGTCGTGCACGAGGATGAAGTGAGCCTCTCGCGCGCGGTGAGGACCTATCTCTTCAACAGCCAACTTCTCGCGCGTGCTGAGGGCGGCTTCCTTCTGGTCGCGCCTTCGGAGTGCGCGGAGGACATCGCGGTGGCCACGCTGCTCGAGCGCCTCATCTCGAGCGGCGGCCCGATTCGCGAAGTGCTCACCTTCGATCTGAAGCAGAGCATGCAGAACGGCGGCGGACCTGCTTGCCTGCGCTTGCGCGTTGCTTTGACCGGCGCGGAGCGCGATGCGATACGCGCGCGCATCTGGCTCGACGACAGCTTGCACGCCGAGCTGATCACTTGGGTGACGCGGAATTACCGGGATCGGCTGGTGCCCACCGACCTCGCCGACCCGGCGCTGCTCGACGAAAGCCGTCGCGCGCTGGATGAGCTGTCGCGATTATTGGGCCTGGGGTCGATCTATCCGTTTCAGAAGAGCTAATCCGACGCCAGCCGGAGCAGCAGCGGAACGTCGAGCGTCTTCTCGTGCGAGACGCCGTGCTCCCACAATCCATCCTCGCCCCAGCAGTCGCCGTGATCGGCGCAGACGATCACGCTGTCGTTGGCGAAGCGCGCGAGCAGAGGCTCCAGCACCTTGTCGCACCATTCAACGCATGCGACCTGCCGCCGGCGGCATTCCTGCGCGTCGTTGTTCTCTCCGAACGCGACGCACGGGTTGTAGGTCGGATCCCATGGCGCATCGATGAAATAGTACGGGACGTGCGTCTCGGCGACGTTGAGGAAAACGAACGACGGTTGCCCTGAGGGAATCTGAGAGAGCGTCGCGTCGATCCACTCGAGTTGCGCCTTCAACTTCGGTCCGCCGGCGAAGGCAAAGGTTTCGAAGTCGGCGCTGAGCACGCGCCCGGTCGGCCGCTCAGGGTTGAACCAGTTGACGCCGCCGGTGCCGATCGCGCGATAACCGCTCTTCTTCAGCCCGTCGATGACGCTGTGTCCGGATAGCGTGATGAGCGGCGGCGCGGCCCCGGGATGTCCGCCTCCCTCCATGCGGAAGATCTTCCCGTACTTCGGATTGACGTACGGCTCGCGCCGGCTTGCGTCGCCCGGCGTGAAGCCCATGAAGAACGCGGAGTGCGCGCCGTAAGTGAAGTGCGACGGCGACTGCGCTCGGACGAGCGGCGCGAGCGATTTCAGATTCGGCGCCTTTGCTTCGACGAAAGCGTCGTAGCGGCAGGAGTCGAGCGTGATGAAGAGAATCGAGCGCGGCATGCGGCGAGGAACGGAGCGCGGCGGGCTTGAATTTTACCCGCTTTCACCCTGCTGCCGCGCGTCCGGTCCCGCCTTACTCGAGCATCACTGTCGTCGGCAGCACGCGATGCCTGCGCACCGGCGACCAGAGCACCCCGGCGACTGCGAGCGCGAGCCCCAGAGCGCCGACGGTGAGCAGCGTCCCGCGCAAACCGATGCCGGTCGCGAGCGCCCCGCCGACGAGCGATCCCAGCGGCGCCGACGCAACGGTGAGGAAACGCATCGTCGCGGTCATGCGCCCGAGGAGCCGATCGGGCGTGATCGCCTGGCGCAGCGCGAGATAGTTGATGCCGTAGAGCAGCGCGCCGAAATCGAACACCAGCATCGCAGCGCCGAGCGCGACCATCGCGACCCAGCCCGAGCCGCCGAGCAGTCCGAAGGCCTGCCATCCCGCCGCGGTGATGATCAGCCCGTGCACGATCACGCGGCCGATCCCGAACCGAGCCGACAATCTCTCGGCGAAAACCGAAGCAAGCACGCAGCCCAGGCCGCCACAGGCGTAGGCGAAGCCGATCGCGCCCGCGGACAAGGACAGCTCGCGCGTCGCGAAGAGAATCAGCACTGCGATCTGCATGTGATGCAGGAACTGCCACAAGCCTGCAAGCCAGGCGAGCGCCCATAGCGTGCGGTTCTCCCACACGAGCTTCAATCCTTCCCCGATCTCATGCCACACCTTCATAGCGCCGTCGTTGTGCGGCACGTCGTTGCGCGCCTCGATCCGGCGCAGCATCAGCGCCGACAGCACGAACGAGACAGCGTCGAGCGCGATCGCGAACGGCGCAGTCAGCGCGTGGATGAGACCGCCGGCAAGCCCAGGGCCGATCAGCGCGGCGGAGGTCTCGCCGAGCGCGGTCTTCGCGTTCGCCTCGACCAGGCGCTTGCGGCCTGCCATCTGCGCGAGCAGCACCTGGCCTGCGGCGCCGCCGACGACGTTCTGCACGCCGCAGAGAAAACCGACCGCGAAAAGGAGTTCGATCGAGAGCGAGTCGAACCACGCCGCGATCGGAATCGCCGCCAGCGCAATGCCGCGCCCCACGTCAGCAGCGATGACCACCGGGAGCTTGCGCACACGGTCGAGCAGCACGCCGGCATGAAGGCTGAAAAGCGCGAACGGCAGCGTCTCCAGCGCGACCAGGATCCCCATCTGCATCGGCGTGGCGCGCAGGAGCAGCGCCGCGGTCAGCGGCAACGCGAGGTTGGTGATCTGCGCGCCGAAGGACGTGATGGTGAGCGAGCCCCACAGCTTCCGGAAGTCGCGCGAAAGCCACAGGCCGCGAAAGCGGCGTCGGATAATCTTTTTCAGTGTTCTCTTGTTCTGCATAGCTTCATCCTCCGGCCGCGACGCACTGCGTGCGGCCGCCGGTCATCCGGCACCGGCGAGAGACGAGGCTCGGGGAGTTGCTGTTGCCCGGACTTCGGTTCCCGCCTTTACCCGGCGGAAACCCGCGCGGGTGGTTCTAATTCGACTGCGAAGGCAGCGGCAGCTTCATTCCGTTGCGACTGGGCCGCGGTCCGGAATAGAGCGCGCCGCCGGGAATGTTCCATGCGAACGCGCGCGCCGCGATTACGATCGCGGTGACGGAGGTCGTCGGCGTTCTGGTCATGGGTTTGGCATTCCTCGATGTGCGTTGATGATGTTCAGCAGTGTACGCGAAGCAGCCGCATCTGCGCAAGGTTTTCGAGCGTCACCAATGCGATCCAGATGGCCGTTTGTCGCATTCCTGCGACGGATCGCAGCATTAGCGCGTTGCGGTTCTGCGTTTTTCGAGATCTAGGTCGTAATACATCCACGGATGCTGATCGAAGGTGTTGTATTTATAGCCGATCACCCAAGGCTGGACAACGACGTTCTCGAAGCGGTAGGTGTGCATCACCCATGGCGCGTACGCGGTTACGAGCTGCGACATACGTCGGAACAGCTTTACGCGCTCGGGGCCGTTGGGTATCCGTTCCGCTTGTTCGTAAAGTGCGTTGAACTCGGGCAGATCGAAGCGCCCAAGATTTGACATTCCTTTGTGCGGCCCATAGAGCAGGTCGAGCATGCCGAGACCTGCGTCGTTGGCGAGCGTGTTGGCGAGCCCCCACATCTGCAGTTGCCCCGCGAGACCCTGCTTGAGCGTATCGGGGAACTTTTGCTTGGTGAACTCGATACGGATGCCGATCGCGTCCATGCTGCGCTTCCACAACTCGTCGAACGGGCGGTAGATCGCGGAAGGATCGGAGGCAAGCACGAGCTTGAGCGGCTTGCCGTCCGGCATGTCGCGCCAACCGTCGCCGTCGCGATCGACGTACCCGAACTTGTCGAGGAGCGCTTTGGCGCCGGCAACGTCGTAGGAAACATTCCCTTTGAAGTCGGGATCATGACCCACGACGTTCGGCGGAATGGGCTGTGTAGCCGGCAACGCCTGATCCAGCCGGATCACGTGAATCTCGTCGTTGGTGTTGTACGCCATGCTGATCGCGCGGCGCAGCGCGATCTTCTCCTTGGTGTAGCCGCCGACGATCGGATCCTCCATGTTGAAGTAGGTGTAGACGACGGTTGGTTGCACACCGCGGCCAAGAACGATGCCTCGCTCGACATACTCCGGCTTGAGCCTGTCACCGTTGAGCACCTTGGTCACGAGATCCGTGGGCAAGACAATGTAGTCGAGGTCACCCTTCTCGAAAGCCAGCAACCGGGGGTTCGACTCCTCGATGACGTTGATTTCCACCCGGCCACAGACGGGAAGCTTCTTGCCCTTCATTTTCGCGACCAAGGCCTGATCTTCAGGCTTGTCGCTGCCGGGAAAGAGCATCTCGCGGAAATTCGGATTGGCCTCCAGCACGATCTGCTGCGCCCGCCGCCACGATTTCAGGTAGTACGGCCCTGTGCCGACCGGATGCTCCATCACCCATCCGCTGGGATCGCCATAGGCAGCGACAACTTCGCGCGCGACGGCGCCCGTGAAGGACGACGTGAGATCCACCAGCAAGTCGTAGGCCGAAAAGTTGAGCTTGAGCCGCAGCGTGTACCGATCAATGGCCTGCGCGCCTTCGAAGGGCGCATCATAGTCAAACTTGCCCGTTTTCCTCGCCTTTTCTATCGCGTCCTTGGCGCCGACCAGCCGGGCGTCGAGAAGACCCGCATTGTTGGACCGCAATGCCGGATCGATCAGCCGCTTGAACGAGTAAACGTAATCGGTGGCCGTCAGCTCGCGCTTTTTGCCCTTGAACGCGGGATCGTCCGAGAAGTAGATGCCGGGTTTGATCCTGATCGTCCAGGTCTTGCCATCCGAGGAGATGTCAGGCAGCGCGACTGCGGTGTTTGGAATGACCTTGTACGGCCGCGCCAGGTAGTCGTAGCGATACAAGGGGTCGAAGATCTCGCGATTGACATAGTTGGAATAAAGGTCGCTTGCAGCCTGCGGATCAAAGCCGTTCTCCGGAGCGTTGATCGCGACGCGGAGCACCTTGCTCGTGTCGGCCGCCCACGCGCCGCTGACAGCAAGGATGAACGCGAGTACGACGACGCCGCGCAGTGCCGTTCGCGAGGGGCCCATGCGAAACCTACTTGCCGATCACGGCCTTGCGCCGCTCGAGGTCGATGTCGTAGTACTTCCACGGATGCCAGTCGAACACGCTGTATTTGACGCCGACCATCCATGGCTGAATCAGAACATTTTCGTAGCGGTAGGCGCTGAGCATCCACGGCGAGTACGCGTTCACCAGCGCGGACATCTTGCGGAAGACCTGAGTACGCTCAGGACTGTCGGGCAGCGTCCGAGCCTTCTCGTAGAGCTGGTTGAACTCCGGAAGATTGAAGCGCGACAGATTCGAGAAGCCGGCGTGCGGGCCGTAGAGCAGCGACATGAAAGAAAAGCCCTCCGGGGTGGTGCTGATGTTGCCCAGCTGCCACATCTGCAGCTGTCCGTAGCGTGACATTTTCAAAAGATCCGGCCACTTCTGCTTTACGAATTCGATGCGGATACCGACCGCGCTGAGGCTGCGCTGCCACAGCTCGTCGTATTGGCGGAAGAGTGCCGACGTGGCTGAGCCCATCATGAGCTTCAAAGGCTTCCCGTCGGGCAGCTCGCGCCAGCCGTCACCATCGCGGTCGATGTAGCCGAACTTGTCGAGCAGCGCCTTGGCTCCCGCCGGATCGTATTTCTGGCGGTCCTTGATGCTGGGATCGTGGCCGGCGACGTTCGGCGGAATGGGCTGTGTTGCCGGCTCGCCCTGCCCCTGACGGATGATGCGAATCTCGTCATCGACGTTATATGCCATGCTGATCGCGCGTCGCAGCGCGATCTTGTCCTTGGTGTAGCCGCCGACGACCGGATCTTCCATATTGAAATAGGTGTACGCGATCGCGGGCTGCACGCCCCGCTCGAGGACGATTCCCTGCTTCGCCAGCGCCGGCTTGAGCTTGTTGTCGGGGCTCAGCACGTTGCCGGTCAGATCGCGCGGCACCGTCAAATAGTCGAGCTCGCGGTTCTGAAACGCCAGCAGCCGCGGATTCGACTCGTCGATGATGCTGATCTCGATGCGGCCGATGATCGGCAGCTTCTTCCCTCGCATCTTCGTCATCAACGCCCGGTCCTCAGGAGCCGAGCTTTCGGGAAAGCTCTCGTCACGGTAGTCGGGATTGGCTTCGAGCACGATCCGCTGCGCGCGCCGCCACTCCTTCAATCGATAAGGTCCTGTGCCGACGGGATTGGCCTGGGTCCAGTGTTTCTCATCGCCATAGGCTTCGATCACTTCGCGCGCCACCGCGGCCGTCGGAGATGTCGTGAGCTCGGCCATCAGATCGTAGGAGGGGAAATTGAGCTTCATCCGAATCGTGTACCGATCGATCGCCTGCAGCCCTTCCATCGGGGCGTCGTAGTCGAACTTCCCGCCCTCTCTCGCGGCCGAGACGATGCGCTCGGCGCCGGCGATCTTGCCGTCGAAGACCTGCAGGCTGTTCGACCGCATCTTCGGATCGAGGATACGCTTCCACGAGTAGACGTAATCGGCGGCGGTCAGCTCGCGCCTCTTTCCCTTGAACACCGGATCGTCCGCGAAGTAGATGCCGGGCTTCACCTTCATCGTCCAGGTCTTGCCGTCGGGAGAGATCTCCGGCATCGCCGCCGCGGTGTTCGGCACGATAGTGTACGGGCGCGCGAGGTAGTCGTATGTGTAGAGCGGATCGAAGATCGCCCGATGGAGGTAGGCGGAGTAGATGTCACCGGCGACCTGTGGATCGAACCCGGTCTCCGCCTCTTCGAACGCGACGCGCAGCGTTTTGCTCATGTCTGCCGCCGCGACGGCGGCCGCGAAGAGCGCGAGCGCAAGTGCGCCCGCGCAGGAGCGAAGAGCGGTTTTCACAGCAGCTTCTCGATGTCGGGAGCGATCGCCTGCGGCTCGACGTTCGGCGCGTAGCGCTCGATCACCCTTCCCTTGCGGTCGACCAGAAACTTGGTGAAGTTCCACTTGATCGTCTCCGAGCCGAGCAGCCCCGGCTTTTCCTTCTTGAGGTACCTGTAGAGGGGCGCTGTGCCGTCGCCGTTGACGTCGATCTTGGCGAACAGAGGAAACTTCACTCCGTAGTTGATCTCGCAAAAGGATTCGATTTCCTTTTCGGTGCCCGGCTCCTGCGCGCCGAACTGGTTGCAGGGAAAACCGAGCACTTCGAGGCCGCGCGAATGCATCTTCTCGTAGAGCGACTCGAGCCCCTTGTACTGGGGCGTGAAGCCGCATTTGCTCGCGACGTTCACGATCAGCATGACCTTGTCCTTGTACTGATCCAGCTTCTGTTCCTTGCCGTGGATGTCCTTCACTGCGAAATCGTAGACGCCTGCCATGATGCCCTCGCAAAAATTCCTATTCTAAGCCCGATGCGCCGTATCCTCCGCCGCCGGGCGTCTGGATGACGAACACGTCGTCGCGATCCATTTCCACCTGGAACGTAGCGCCGAATTCCTCGCGCTTGCCACCCGCTCGCTCGACCCAGTTGCGCCCAACCGCGCCGGCCTTGCCGCCGGCCACGCCGAAAGGCGCGATGCGGCGGTGATTAGCGAGCATGACCGCGGTCATCGGTTCGAGGAAGCGCACCCGGCGCTCCCCGCCATCCCCGCCGTGATGTCGTCCCGCGCCGCCGCTGCCGCGGCGGATTCGGTATTCCTCGAGCAGCACCGGGAAGCGCCACTCGAGGACTTCGGGGTCGGTCAGCCGTGAGTTGGTCATGTGCGTCTGCACCACGCTCGCGCCGTCGAAGTCGGGACCCGCGCCCGCTCCGCCGGAGACGGTCTCGTAATACTGATAGCGCTCGTTGCCGAACGTGAAGTTGTTCATCGTGCCCTGCGAGGCCGCGAGCACGCCCAGCGCGCCGTAAAGCGCGTCGGTCATCGACTGCGAAGTCTCGACGTTGCCCGCCACGACCGCAGCCGGGTAATGCGGCGCGAGCATCGAGCCTTCGGGAATCACGACCTCCAGAGGTTTCAGGCAACCCGCATTCATAGGAATATCGTCGTCGACCAGCGTGCGGAAGACGTACAGCACCGCCGCCTTGCAAACAGCGGAGGGGGCATTGAAGTTGTTTGCCTGCTGCGGGCTGGTCCCGGTGAAGTCGATTTTCGCGGCGCGCCTAACGCGGTCGACGCTGATCGTGACAACGATGCGGCCGCCGTTGTCCATTTCGTATTCGAAATGTCCGTCCTTCAGCGCACCGAGCACGCGGCGTACCGATTCCTCCGCGTTGTTCTGCACGTGCTGCATGTACGCGCGCACGACGGGCAGGCTGAAGTGCTCGACCATTTTGTGAAGCTCTTCGATACCTCTCGCGCATGCGGCCACCTGAGCGCGCAGATCGGCGAGGTTCTGCTCGACGTTGCGGCAGGGGTAGCGCCCTGAAGTGAGGATGACACGCATCTCCCGGTCGAGAAATCGTCCCTGGGCGACGAGCTGCACGTTGTCGAGCAGCACGCCCTCCTCGTCGACGTGCTTCGAGTCGGGCGGCATCGAGCCCGGCGTGATGCCGCCGATATCGGCGTGATGGCCGCGCGAAGCAACGTAGAACTCCGGCTGCGTCATTCGCTCGAGAAAGACCGGCGCGATCACGGTCACGTCGGGCAGATGGGTCCCGCCGTTGTACGGCGCATTGAGCACAAACACGTCGCCGGGCTGCATCGTATCGTGGCGCCGCTCGATGATCGTCTTCACGCTCTCACCCATCGAGCCGAGATGCACCGGCATGTGCGGCGCATTGGCGATGAGGTTGCCTTCGGCGTCGAAGATCGCGCAGGAAAAGTCGAGCCGCTCCTTGATGTTGACTGAGTATGCGGTGTTGGCGAGCGTGACGCCCATCTGTTCCGCGATCGCCATGAAGAGATTGTTGAACACTTCGAGCAACACCGGATCCGCACGGGTGCCGATCGCGTGCTCGCGCTTGAGAGCGACGACGCGTTCGAGCACGAGATCATCGCGCGCGGTCAGCGTGGCCGCCCATCCCGGCTCGATCACGGTGGTGGCATTCTGCTCGGCGATCACCGCCGGCCCCGCGACTCGGTCCTGCGGTCGCAAGTCCGCTCGCACGTACACCGGCGCGTCGTGCCAGGCGCCGCCGGTGAATACCCGGTTGGTCTTCACGGGCCCGAGCTTTCCGGCGCGCGCAGCAAAGGCAGGTGCGGCGTCGCGCGCGCTCGCCGCGACGCCGATCGCTTCAACTCCCGCTGCCTCGATCACCAGCGCCTTGTCGGGCATCAGGAATCCATAGTGACTGCGATAGCGGCGCTCGAATTCAGCTGTCAGGCCCTCGGTGTCATCATCTTTCGAGAACGGAATCTCCAGCGTCGTATCCGTTCCGTCGTACTTGAGCTGTAGCGTGCGCCGGATTTCGATCCTCTTGGCGTGAATGCCCTGCGCGAGCAACTCGCCTCTCGCCGCATCCGTGAGTCGGACGAGCAACGGCTCGACGCTGCGCAAGGCCTCCGCGGACAGCACGGACTCGACTGCCTCCTGCCTGATCGCGCGCACGTCGGCAAGCCCCATCCCGTATGCCGAGAGCACGCCCGCGAGCGGATGAATGAACACGCGCTTCATCCCCAGCGCGTCGGCAACCGCGCAAGCGTGCTGACCGCCGGCGCCGCCGAAGCAGCACAAGGTGTAGCCGGTCACGTCGTAGCCGCGCTCGACCGAGATGTGCTTGATCGCATGCGCCATGTTGTCGTTCGCGATCTGCAGGAAACCTTCGGCGAGCTGCTCGGCAGTGCGCACGTGGCCGGTCGCTTTGGCGACTTCCGCAGCAAACGCGGAAAGCCTTTCGCGCACAACCTCTGCGTCGAGCGGTAGCTTGCCGTCCAGTCCGAACACGTGGGGAAAGAGAGCCGGATCGATCTTGCCCACCATCACGTTGCAGTCGGTGACGGTGATCGGCCCGCCGCGCCGGTACGACGCCGGTCCGGGATTCGCTCCCGCCGATTGCGGTCCGACGCGAAGCCGCGCGCCGTCGAAGCTGCAGATCGAGCCTCCGCCCGCCGCGACCGTGTGTATGAGCATCATCGGCGCGCGCAGCCGCACTCCGGCGACCTCGGTCACGAAGGCGCGCTCGTATTCGCCGGCGTAGTGCGTGACGTCGGTCGAAGTCCCGCCCATGTCGAAGGCTATGATGCGATCGAAGCCGGCGAGCCGCGAGACTTCCACCGCGCCAACGATGCCGCCGGCTGGGCCCGACAGGATCGCGTCCTTGCCCTGGAAGCGGTGCGCCTCCGTGAGCCCGCCCGATGACTGCATGAACTGCAATCGCACACCGGGAAGATCGGACTCCACGTCGCGCACGTAGCGGCGCAGGATCGGCGAGAGATAGGCATCGACCACCGTGGTATCGCCACGCGAAACGACCTTCATCAGCGGGCTCACCTCGTGGCTCACCGAGACCTGTTCGAAGCCGACCTCGCGCGCCAGGGCGGCAAGCGCACTCTCGTGCTGCGGGTAGCGGTAGCCGTGCATCAGAACGATCGCGCAGGCGCGAATGCCGTCTGCCAGCGCGCGCTTGAGCTCCCGCTCCGCGCCAGCGACGTCGAGCGGCCGCACGATTTCACCGTGCGCGCCGATCCGCTCGTCGATCTCGATGACCCGCTCGTAGAGGAGCGCCGGCAGCACGATGTTACGCACGAACAGCTTCGGGCGGTTCTGATAGGCGATACGCAGTGCGTCGCCGAAGCCGCGCGTGATGAGAAGCGCCGTGCGCTCGCCCTTGCGCTCGAGCAGCGCGTTGGTAGCCACCGTGGTGCCCATCTTCACTGTTTCGATCGCATCCGCGGGAATCGGCGAGCCGGGCGCAATGCCGAGCAGCTCGCGAATACCCGCGATCGCGGCGTCACGGTAGCGCTCGGGGTTTTCCGACAGCAGCTTGTGCGTCGCGAGTGTGCCGTCGGGGCGGCGCGCCACAATGTCGGTGAACGTGCCGCCGCGATCGATCCAGAATTGCCAGCGGGAGTTGCGGCCGGAGGGCGTGGTCATGGTGGATCGCTGCGGGCGCCGGCCTCGAAGGGGCGCTCATTGTGCCCGAAATCCGCGGTCGATTGACACGGCGCACCCTGTGACTTAGCTTGCGATTTTTCGGTGGCAGCCAAGGGGGAAGTCCATGAAACGAATCCAGGGTCTCGCCGCGGTCGCGGGCATCGGCGCAGCGCTCTCCGTTTCGGCGCAGACCAAATGGGATATGCCGACCGCGTATCCCCCGACGAATTTCCACACCGAGAACATCATGCAATTCGTCGGCGACATCGAAAAGGCGACGGCCGGCAAGCTCAAGATTACCGTGCACGCGAACGCGTCGCTCTTCAAGGCGCCGGAGATCAAGCGCGCGGTACAGACCGAGCAGGCGCAGATGGGTGAGATCCTCGCTTCGGCGTACTCGAACGAGGACGCGATCTTCGGCGTCGATTCAATTCCCTTCCTCGCCACGAGCTACGCGGAGGCCGCCAAGCTGTGGAAGGCGTCGCGCAAGACGATCGAGGAGCGTTTCGCCAAGCAGGGCATGCGCGTGCTCTACGCCGTGCCATGGCCGCCGCAGGGGATCTACGTTAACAAGCCGCTCGCTTCGGTCGCCGACCTGAAGGGGCTCAAGATGCGCACTTACAATCCGGCGACCTCGCGCATCGCCGAACTGGTGGGCGCACAGCCGGTGACGATTCAGGCCGCGGAGCTGGCGCAGGCGATGGCCACCGGCGCCGTCAACGCGAACATCACGTCAGGCGCCACCGGCTACGACTCGAAGGCCTGGGAGCAGGTAAAGTATTTCTACGACACGCAGGCCTGGCTGCCGAAGAACCTGGTGATCGTCAACGAGAAGTCATTCAGCGCGCTCGACAAACCAACGCAGGACGCGGTGTTGAAGGCGGCGGCCGACGCCGAAGCGCGCGGCTGGAAACTTTCCGAAGAAAAGACGAAGTGGTATCTCGGAGAGCTCGCGAAGAACGGAATGACGGTTGCCCCGCCCTCGCCGCCGTTCGCGGGAGAGCTGAAAAAGGTCGGGGAGACGTTGACCTCGGAATGGATCAAGCAGGCAGGCCCCGACGGGCAGGCGATCGTCGACGCGTATCGGAAGATGTGATGCGCCGCTGGCTGGACCGGCTGTACGACGCCGCCGCGTACTTGGCGGCGTTGTTTTTGATAGGAACGCTGGCGATGGTGCTCGCCGGCATCTTTGGACGGTTGTTCGGCTTCCAGGTGCGCGGCAGCGACGCCTACGCCGGCTACTTCATGGCCGGCGCGGGCTTTCTCGCGCTGGCGCACACGCTCGTTCGTGGCGAGCACATCCGCGTCAACCTCGTCCTCGAGCACGTCGGCGAGCGCGCGCGCCGTGCGCTCGAGCGATGGTCGCTGGCAGCGGCTTCAGTGCTGGCGATCGTCTTCGCCTACTACAGTGTGCGGCTCGCCTGGCAGTCGTACGTGCTGCACGACGTCTCCACCGGCAACGACGCCACGCCCTTGTGGTTGCCGCAGATCGCGATGGCAGCCGGGACGATGATCTTCGCCATCGCCTTCGTCGATCTGTTCGCCCAGGAAATCTCGGGGAAGCGACGGCGCGAGAAGCCCCCCGAGGAGCCGGTGCACGTCGAGTAAGCGATGGAACTCGCGATCACCACGCTCCTGATCGTTGCGCTGTTCGTGCTCCTCGGCAGCGGCGTCTGGATCGGGCTCTCGCTCGCGGGCGTGGCCTGGATCGGCATGGAGCTTTTCTCCTCGCGTCCCGCCGGTGACGCGATGGCGGTGACGATCTGGGGCACCGCGTCGTCCTGGACGCTGACCGCGTTGCCGCTCTTCGTGTGGATGGGCGAGATCCTCTTTCGCACCCGACTGTCCGAAGACATGTTCAGGGGACTCGCGCCATGGCTTGAGCGCGTGCCCGGTCGGCTCTTGCACACCAACATCATCGGCTGCACGATCTTCGCCGCTGTCTCGGGCAGCTCCGCGGCAACCTGCGCCACCATCGGCAAGATGACGCTGCCGGAGCTCAAAAGCCGCGGCTATCCGGACGACATCACCATCGGCACGCTCGCCGGCGCAGGAACGCTGGGACTCCTGATTCCGCCGTCGATCATCATGATCGTCTACGGCGTGATGGCCAATGTGTCGATTGCACAGCTCTTCATCGCCGGCGTTCTGCCCGGGTTAGTTCTGGCATCCCTGTTCTCGGGCTATATCGTGGTCTGGGCTTTGGTCCACCCTGACCGCGTGCCGGTCTCGCGCGAGCGGACCACGCTAGGACAAAAGATCTACGCATCGCGGCATCTGATTCCCGTCGTTGTACTGATCGCGCTGGTGCTCGGATCGATCTACACGGGTATCGCAACGGCGACCGAGGCGGCAGCGTTCGGAGTGGTCGGATCGCTCGCGATCTCCGCCGTGCAGGGCTCGCTCAACTGGCAGACATTCCGCGACAGCCTGCTCGGCGCGACGCGCCTTTATTGCATGATCGCGCTGATTCTGTCGGGCGCCGCGTTCCTGACGCTATCGATGGGCTACATCGGGCTGCCGCGCCACCTCGCGGAATGGATCGGAAGCCTCGGCTTGTCGCAGCTCGCGCTGATCATTGCATTGATGATCTTCTACATCATCCTGGGCTGCTTCCTCGACGGCATCTCGATGGTCGTGCTGACAATGGGCGTAATTCTGCCCACCGTCGACAAAGTTGGAATCGATCTGCTGTGGTTCGGCATCTTCATCGTGCTCGCGGTCGAGATGGCGCAGATCACGCCTCCGGTCGGCTTCAACCTGTTCGTGCTGCAGGGGATGACGAAGAAGCAGATCACCTGGATCGCACGGCACGCGCTGCCGATGCTCTATCTGATGATCGCGGCCACGCTCCTCATCTACTTCTTTCCGCAGCTCGTGACCGCGCTGCCGCAGCAGATGCTGGCGCATTGACGATGAGAGCCGGCTCGACCTACTCCGCGCGACTGCGCGCGCCCTTCGCGGTCCTCGGGATCCGCACCGACGCCGGAGCCGTGACCGGCATCGAGTACCTGAGCCTGCGCGAACGCGCGCAGGCTCCGGTCGATGCAATAGCCGAACGCGCCTGTCGTCAGCTCGAGCGCTATCTCGCCGATCCGCATTGGCGCTTTACGCTGCCGCTCGCGCCTGCAGGTACGGCATTCCAGCGCCGGGTTTGGGATTCCCTAGCCAAGATACCGCTCGGCGAGTCGCGCACCTACGGCGAGCTCGCGCGAAGCCTGCACACCGCGCCGCGCGCCGTCGGCGGCGCCTGCGGCGCCAATCCGATCGCCTTGGTCATCCCTTGTCATCGCGTGGTGGGCAGCCTGGGCTCTCTGGGCGGATTCATGGGCGTGACCGAAGGCGACCCGATCGCGATCAAGCGCTGGCTGTTGACGCACGAGGGATACCGCTTCGGACGCTAGGGCATGCAATCGGCGAGCGAGTTGATCGATGCATTCTGCGACCAGCTCTGGCTGCAGGACGGGCTTGCCGCTGCAAGCCTCGCGAGCTACCGGCGCGATCTCACGGCGTGGGCGGCTTGGCTCGAAGCGCACTCGAAGAAGCCCCTTCTCGCTGCGGAGCGCACCGACGTCGAGTCTTTTCTCGCCGCGCAATTTCGCGACAACGCGAGAGCCACGTCGATCAGCCGCCGCCTGTCGTCGTTGCGTCGCTTCTATCGCTTGCAGATGATGCTGGGCGTGCTCGCCGCCGATCCGACGCTGCGGATCAAATCGCCCAAGCTCCCGAGGCGGCTGCCGAAGCACATTTCCGAAGCTCAGGTCGAAGCGCTTCTCTCAGCGCCCGATGTCGGGACCACGCTCGGGCTGCGCGATCGTGCGATGCTGGAGACGCTCTATGCGACGGGGCTTCGCGTCTCCGAGCTGGTGGGGCTCAAGCGAACACAGATCGGCTTTGACACCGGTGTCGTTCGCGTTCTGGGCAAGGGCGGGAAGGAGCGGCTCGTGCCGCTCGGCGAGGAAGCGATCGCCTGGCTCAAGAGCTATCTTTCGACCGCGCGGCCGCAGCTTGCCAAGAATGCGAAGACCGACGCGGTATTCGTGACCGCGCGGCGCGCGCCGCTCACGCGGCAGGCTTTCTGGCAATCGATCAAGCGCTACGCGATAAAGGCGAACATTGCATCGGAAAAGCTTTCGCCGCACACGTTGCGCCACGCCTTCGCCACGCATCTGCTCAACCACGGCGCCGATCTGCGCGTGGTGCAGCTTCTGCTCGGGCACGCCGACATCACCACGACGACGATCTACACGCACGTCGCGCGCGAGCGCCTGAAGCAGCTCCACGCGCAGCATCACCCGCGCGGTTGAGACCCGCTGAAGCTAGCTGCGCTTGCCGCGCTCGATCGCCACGCCGATCCGCGCCACCCCGGCAAGCGGCGCCAGCTTGGCCACGCTTACCCTCACCCGCGGCGAGCCGAACTCGCTCCGTAGAAGATCGGCGAGCGCTTCAGCGAAGCGTTCGAGCAGTCGATACGGGTGATCGGCGGCGAAGGATTGCACGCGCTTGACGATCGCGGCGTAGTCGAGCGCGTCGCCGAATTCGTCGCTGCTGAACGGCTTTGTGGATGGGAGCTCCAGCTCGAGATCGATCGCGAGCAGCTGAGGCCGATGCTGTTCCCATGCGTAGACGCCGATGCGCGTCTCGACTTTCAGCTCACGGATGAAAATCGTGTTCATGGGCAGGAGGCCACCGGGTACATGGTATTGCTAGAATGTTCGCGACGATTATGACAATTCTAGATGAGTCCATCGTGAGTCCGTCGCTCGCCACGCTCGCGGTCGTCATCGGAGCCTATCTAATCGGCTCGGTCTCGTTCGCTGTCGTCGCCAGCAAGCTTTATCGATTGCCCGATCCGCACAGTTACGGCTCGGGCAACCCTGGCGCTACGAACGTGCTGCGGACCGGCAACAAGGCGGCCGCCGCGCTTACACTCGCCGGCGACGCAATCAAGGGATGGCTCGCCGTATGGCTTGCGTATCGCCTGGGCGCGAGCTGGGGCGATGCTTCGCTCGCAACCGCGGGCGCAGCACTCGCGGTCTTCCTCGGGCACCTCTATCCGATCTTTCACCGTTTCGCCGGCGGCAAGGGCGTGGCGACGGCTGCGGGCGCGTCGTTCGCGCTTTCGTGGCCGCTGGGCTTTGCGCTTCTTGGCGTGTGGCTCGCCTTCGCGGTTCTTTTCCGCATCGCCTCGCTCGCTTCGCTCGCGGCCGCAGTCGCGGCGCTGCCGCTCGGCCTTTATTTCATCGGCAACTGGCCCGAGGCGTGGGTGCTCGTTCCGATCGCGGCTCTGCTCTTCTGGCGGCACCGCGAGAACATCCGCAAGCTCATCGCCGGAACGGAGCGAAAGATCAGCTTGTAGGCTCGAATTCATTCGGCGGCGTGCGAACGAATTCGCACCTACGGCGCCATGAGCGAGGCAAGCTCCCAGCGCGGCCGCACCGTGAACGCGTAATTCGCTGACGACGCGCTCTGAAGACGGAGTGCACCCGCGAGCGCGATCATCGCCCCGTTGTCAGTGCAGAACTCGAGCGGCGGAAAGAAGAGGTCGACCTGCGCTCGCCGCATCGAATCCGTCAGCGTGCTGCGCAGCGTCCGGTTCGCGCCTACTCCACCCGCGACGACGAGTCGCCGCATGCCGGTCGCATCGACCGCGGCGATCGATTTCGCGACCAGCACATCGACGACCGCATCTTCGAAAGCACGCGCCACGTCCGCTTTGCGTTGCCCGCCGATAGGCTCCTTGCGCACCAGCGTGAGCACGGCCGTTTTCAGCCCGCTGAAGCTCAAGTTCAGATCACCGCTGTCGAGCATCGGCCGGGGCAGCTCGATCGCGCCGCGCTTTCCCCGGGCGGCAAGTTGTTCCAGTGCCGGGCCTCCCGGATACGGAAGCCCCAGCAGCTTGGCGGTCTTGTCGAAGGCTTCGCCTGCGGCATCGTCCAGCGTCTCGCCGAGGAGATCGTACTGGCCGACGCCCCGCACGGCGAAGAACTGGCTGTGTCCGCCCGAAACGAGCAGCGCGAGAAAAGGAAACGCCGGCTTCGGTTGCGCGAGCAGGGGCGACAGCAGGTGTCCTTCGAGGTGATGTACGCCGACGACTGGTTTCGCCAGCGCGCAGCCCATCGCATTGGCGACGCTCGCCCCGACCAGCAGCGCTCCCGCGAGCCCCGGACCCTGCGTGTAGGCGATGCCGTCGAGATCATCGAAGCCGCACTTTGCGTCACCGAGCACGCGCTCCGCCAGCGGCAGCACCCGGCGAATATGGTCGCGCGAGGCGAGCTCCGGCACCACCCCGCCGTAGGCTTCGTGGAGCGCGATCTGCGAATGCAGCGCGTGCGCAAGAAGGCCACGGGCCGTGTCGTAAACCGCAAGCCCGGTCTCGTCGCAGGATGTCTCGATGCCCAGAACAATCATCGCCTTGGCTCGTTCGATCGAGGAATGACTCCCTTGCACAGAATGCTGCTGAAAGCTACAATGTCAAGTTAATTCGATCAACGAGCCCTTAAGGATCCGACCCGTCATGCCCAGCGTTCGCGTCCGCGAAAACGAGCCGTTCGAGGTGGCGCTGCGCCGCTTCAAGCGGACGATCGAGAAGACTGGTCTTCTCACCGAGCTGCGCGCCCGGGAGTTCTACGAGAAGCCGACCGCGGAACGTAAACGCAAGCTGGCCGCCGCGGTCAAGCGCCACTACAAACGGCTGCGCAGCCAACAGCTCCCGCCAAAATTGTATTGAGCGAAACACTGGGAATACACGAAAAGGGGCGAAGCGATTCGCCCCTTTCGTTTTGAGGAGACGAAATGACTCTCAAGGCCAGAATCACCGAAGACATGAAAGCCGCGATGCGCGCGCGCGCAACCGCGCGCCTGTCGACCATCCGTCTGCTGCTTGCAGCGATGAAGCAGAAGGAAGTCGACGAGCGCGTCGAGCTTGCCGATGCCGATATCGTTGGAATCATCGACAAGATGATCAAGCAGCGGCGCGAATCGATCACGCAGTTCGAGGCGGGGGGCCGCGCGGATCTGGCCGCGGCAGAACGCGCGGAGATCGAGGTCCTACAGGGCTATATGCCGCAGCGGCTCTCCGAGTCGGAGATCGACGCGCTCATCGATGCGGCGATCGCCAACGCAGGCACGACCGGGATGGCAGCGATGGGCAAGGTGATGGCGGCGCTCAGACCCCAGCTGGCAGGCCGGGCCGACATGACAGTCGTATCCGCCCGCGTCAGATCGCGGCTCGGCGCCTAGCAGCTGCTCGCCTCGATACTGCGCATCCTTGCCTATAATAGGGCCATGGGCCCCGCGACCGCGCTTGGCAAGGTTCGTGGTCCGCGATATTCAAGCCCATGATTCCCAACGATTTTATCCAAACCCTCTTGGCGCGAGTCGATATCGTGCAGGTGATCGACCGCCATGTCGCGCTTAAGAAAGCGGGCGCCAACTTCGCGGCCTGCTGCCCGTTTCACAGCGAGAAGACTCCATCCTTCACGGTCAGCCCGACCAAGCAGTTCTATCACTGCTTCGGCTGCGGTGCGCACGGAACGGCAATCGGCTTTCTGATGGAGTACGCGGGGAAGTCTTTCCCCGACGCGGTCGAGGAGCTGGCGCGCGATGCGGGGCTCGAGGTTCCGCGCATCGTCACGCCAGCCGCAGAAGCAGGCCGCGCCCAGTCCGAAGATCTGTCGTCGCTGCTTCTTGCCGCCGCGCAGTTCTATCGCGCAGCGCTCAAGGAGAGCCCGCGCGCAATTGAATACCTCAAGAGCCGCGGATTGACCGGAGCGATCGCCGCTCGCTTCGGGATAGGGTACGCGCCCGACGACTGGACACCGCTGAGCGCCGCGTTCGGCGACTATCAGAACAAGGCCCTCGAGACTGCGGGACTCGTGATCACGGGCGAAGGCGGCAAGCGCTACGACCGCTTCCGCGACCGGATCATGTTTCCGATTCACGATACGCGGGGCCGCGTGATCGGCTTCGGCGGCCGCGTGCTCGATACCGGCGAGCCGAAGTATCTCAACTCACCAGAGACCCCGGTCTTCGCCAAGGGACGCGAGCTGTACGGGTTGCTCCAGGCTCGCCAGGCGATTCGTGCAGCGGACAAGATCATCGTCGTCGAGGGCTACATGGATGTCGTCGCTCTGGCGCAGCACGGCGTCGAATACGCTGTGGCGACCCTCGGTACCTCGACTACGCCGCAGCACGCACAGAAGCTCTTCCGTCTCACCGACAACGTCGTGTTTTGCTTCGACGGCGACGAAGCCGGGCGGCGCGCGGCGTGGCGTGCGCTGGAGAACGCACTGCCTGTGCTGACCGACGGCAAGCAGGCTCGCTTCCTGTTCTTGCCGGAAGGCGAAGATCCGGATGACGCAATCCGCCACTGCGGCCGCGACGCCTTCGAATCGCTCCTCGAGTCCGCGATCCCGCTGTCCGAATTTCTGGTTTCCGAGCTCACGCGGCGCTTTCCGCCGGAATCCGCCGAAGGGCGCGCCGCGCTGATCAATGCCGCGAAGCCTTTGCTGGGACAGCTCAGCGCCCCGGTGCTCGCGGTCCTGCTCCGGCGCCGGCTGGGCGAGGTCTCAGGCTTGCCGGATGCCGAGCTTAGCGGTCTCTTGCCCGGAGCGCGCCCGGCTCCGAGCCCTGCCGCAGGTCCACAGGCGGCAAGCCGCAGCGCCCCTTCGCTCAACCGCGATCTCCTCAAATGTCTGCTCCTGGAGCCTGGGCTCGCTCACAAGGTGTCCGGCGTCCCGAAGCCGGAGGATGGCGGAAAGGAAGACGCCGCGCTCGCTGCGTTGGCTGACTTCTGCGCCTCGCCCGGCACGCTGACCACGGCCGGGGTCATGCAGCATTTCGCGGGCAGTCCCCACGAAGGGGTCTTGGTCGAAGCGTTGACCGCGGCGGAAACCGAAGGCTTGTCGGCGGAGTCTCTGGAAATCCAGTTCCGCGAAGGAGTCCAACGGTATTGGACGATGCGACTGAGGCGCGGCACCGGAGATTCCCCTGACGCGATGCCTCTGTCGGCCGAGGAAGCCGAGCGGGCGCGCCAGCGCGGCCTGGTGCAGGAGCATCTGGCGGGCCGCCGATAATCGGACAGGAGTGGTACAAGGGCATGTTATACTTTGAAGTTTTCTCCGGCCGACCCCATCTTGGCATCGATGGGCCCGTTGACGCGAGCGCGGCACCCTGAATCGCAGGTAAATCATGGTCAAGAGATCCTCGAAACCCGCCAAGAGAGCAGCCCGGAAGGGGAAGGCAGGCCGCAAGGCCAGGTCGCGCGCAACTAAGAGGGCTTCTCGGCGTCCAGCACGCCCGACGCGCCCGGCCAAGAGAAGGCTTGCCAAAAAGAAAACCTTGGCACGCAAGGTCTCTAGCAGAGTGCTGCGCGGCAGGAAGCCCGTCGCAAAGGCCGGCCACTCTCCCGTTGTGGCAGGAAAGCCGGTCAAGCCGGCCGCCGTCAAGCTCGCACCGAAAGCAGCGGTTAAACCTGCACTGAAGGGGGTCGCGCCCGCCGTCAAGGTATCCGCGAAGCCCATTCCCGGCAAGGCACCTGGTGTCCCCGGCAAGCCCAGCGCTGGCGAGATTGCCGCGCGGCTTTCGGCTCGCCGCACCGAGAAGGCTCTCGCGGAAGGCAAGGTCAGGAGCGGCAAGAACGGCGTCGAAGCGCGCAAGGTCGAGCTGACGCCGGCGGAAGCCGAAGCGCGGAAAACGCGGCTCAAGAATCTGATCGTCCTCGGCAAGGAGAGGAGCTATCTCACCTACGCCGAGATCAACGATCACCTGCCCGACGACATCCTCGACGCCGAGCAGATCGAGGGCATCATCTCCATGATCAACGACATGGGGATCCAGGTCTACGACGAGGCTCCCGACGCGGAAACCCTCCTCATGTCGGAAGCCGCGCCGTCGACTGCTGCGGAAGATGTCGACGAGGAAGCGGCCGAAGCCGCCGCCTCGACGCTCGACTCCGAGTTCGGCCGCACCACCGATCCGGTGCGCATGTACATGCGCGAGATGGGTTCGGTCGAGCTCTTGACCCGCGAAGGCGAGATCGAGATCGCGAAGCGGATCGAGGAAGGCCTGAAGCACATGATCATGGCGATCTCCGCCTGCCCGATGACGGTCGCGCAGATCCTGGAGCTCGCCGCCAAGATCGAAAAGGACGAGCTGAAGATCGATGACGTCGTCGACGGGCTGATGGACTTCAACGAGCAGCTCGAGACGATGGACGACGAAGAAGCGCTCGAGGAGCTGGACGAAGAAGAGGCAGACAGCGGCGCGATCGCAGCCGAGAACCTCGAACGGCTCAAGGTGGCGGCGCTCGCGCGCTTCGGGACCATTCGTAGGCTTTACACGCGGATGCTGGGCGTGCTGCAGAAAGACGGGCACCGCGCGCCGAAATACCTCGACCTGCAGAAGAAGATTTCCGCCGAGCTGATGCAGATCCGTTTCGCGGCGCGTCAGGTCGAACGGCTGTGCGACAGCGTGCGCTGCGAAGTGGACAACATCCGCCAAATCGAGCGCAAGATCCAGGACCTCGTGGTGAACAAGGGCGGCATGCCGCGACCGGACTTCATCAAGAAGTTTCCGGAGCACGAGACGAGCTTGCGCTGGATCGACCGCGAGATTGCGCAGGAGCACCCATACAGCGAATCCCTCGCGAAATACCGGCAGGCGATCGTCGAGCAGCAGCAGAAGCTTCTCGACCTGCAGAAGCGCGTCATGATCCCCTTGAAGGACCTGAAGGAGATCAACAAGCAGATGTCGACGGGCGAAGCCAAGGCGCGCAAGGCGAAACGCGAGATGACCGAGGCCAACCTCCGCCTGGTGATCTCGATCGCCAAGAAGTACACCAACCGCGGCTTGCAGTTCCTCGACCTGATCCAGGAAGGGAACATCGGCCTCATGAAGGCGGTGGACAAGTTCGAATACCGCCGCGGCTACAAGTTCTCCACTTACGCCACGTGGTGGATCCGGCAGGCCATCACGCGCTCGATCGCCGACCAGGCACGCACCATTCGCATCCCCGTGCACATGATCGAGACGATCAACAAGATGAACCGCATCTCGCGCCAGATCCTGCAGGAGACCGGTCAGGAGCCGGACCCGGCGCTGCTGGCCGAGAAGATGGAGATGCCGGAAGAGAAGATCCGCAAGATTTTGAAGATCTCCAAAGAGCCCATCTCCATGGAGACGCCGATCGGTGACGACGACGATTCGCACTTGGGCGACTTCATCGAGGATGCGAGCACCGTGGCACCGGTCGATCACGCGGTGAATGCCTCCTTGCGCGACGTGTGCAAGGACGTGCTCGACACGCTGACCCCACGCGAGGCGAAGGTGCTGCGCATGCGCTTCGGCATCGAGATGAACACCGACCACACGCTCGAGGAAGTGGGCAAGCAGTTCGACGTCACCCGCGAGCGCATCCGCCAGATCGAAGCCAAGGCGCTGCGCAAGCTCCGCCATCCGTCGCGCTCCGAGAAGCTCCGCAGCTTCCTCGAAGGCGAGGGCTGATCGTCGAACCGCCAAGTCGTTTATAGAACGCCCCGCGCTTGCGGGGCGTTTGCTTTCTGCCGCTGCTTCAGCGTGAGCCTTGTTGACTTCCAATGGACAGCACTGTATAGTTCATCGATGAAGAAAGCCCGCCGCCCTGCGCGACGTGCTAGCCGCGCTGTCGATGAGGGCGGCTGCCGAGTCATGTTCTCGCTGATGCAAGCCGGTCAGGCGGTCCAGCGACGACTCGAAGAGGCGCTGGAGGAGGTCGGACTCTCCGGTGCGAAGTTCGGCGTGTTGACGCACCTCGTGCGCGCCGGCGAGCCGCTGAGCCTGGGCGAGTGTGCTGAACGGATGACCTGCGTGCGCTCCAATATCACACAACTCATCGATCGACTGGAGGCCGAAGGTCTCGTACGTCGAGTAGACGATCCCAACGACCGCCGGGGCGTGCGCGCCATAGTGACGCCGCTCGGCATCGAGCGACAGGCTGCAGGAGCGCAGCACGTGCAGCGCGTGCAAAAGGAGTTCGCCAAGACATTGTCCGAAGCCGATCAGGCAGTGCTTGCGCGAGTGCTTTCGGGCATCAGGTGATTTTCTGAAGAGGGTATGCCATGCATTGTCCCAGCGAATCGAACACGGCAAGCTATAATCGCGACGTCGCACCGGGGCCTGTAGCTCAGTCGGTTAGAGCAGAGGACTCATAATCCTTTGGTCGCTGGTTCGAATCCAGCCGGGCCCACCATTGGCCGGGCGATGGAACGTTGGCGCGCAGAGTCGGTCACCCAAACGAGTCTGCAGTCGCAGTTCGATCGCGCCAGGCTGCCGGGGTCGGCGACCTTGTAAAAAATTCAACGAAGCACGCTTTCCGTGCGCCTTCGGCCAGCGGGGCCAGGGTAGTGGACTGTCGAAATCAGCTGTCCTCGAACGACAATGTCGGGGCGACCCAAATCGCACGCCGGGCGGAAAGCCGGATAGGCGAGATTTGATGTTACTCAGAGGAGTTTTGCACTTGCCAGCAACACGTACAGCCATCCTCGCACTCTTCGCGATCGGTTTGAGCGGTTGCATGGTCGGGCCTGACTTCCATCGGCCCGACGCGCCGCAGACGCCGCGCTACACCGAATCGCCGCTCGAGCGGGAAACCGTTTCCTCGCCCGGCACCGGTGGCGCGGCGCAACGCTTCGTCGACGGCGCGGACCTGCCGGCGCAATGGTGGTCGCTGTACCGCTCGGAGCCGCTCGATCGCATGATCCGCGACGGCATCGCCGACAGCCCGACGCTGGTTGCGGCGCGGGCCACCCTGCGCCAGGCGCAGGAGAACCTCACCGCGCAAACCGGCGCGCTTCTGTATCCGCGCGTCGACGCCAACGCCTCGGCCACGCGCGAGAAGTTGTCGAACGCCGAATTCAATCAACGTGGAGCGACGCCGCCGTTCAATTTGTACAACGCGTCGGTGAACGTCTCGTACATGCTCGACATCTTCGGCGGCAATCGGCGCCAGCTCGAATCGCTGGCGTCGGCGGTCGACTATCAGAGTTATCAGCTCGAGGGCGCGCACCTCGCTCTGACCGGCAACATCGTCACGGCCGCGATTCGCGAAGCCGGGCTGCGCGCGCAGATCCAGTCCACGCGCGAAATCCTCGCCGCTGAGCGGGAGACGGTGCGCCGCGTGGCGCGGCAATTCGAGCTCGGTGGCGTAGGCCGCCTGGAGCTCGTCGCGCAGCAGGCGCAGGCAGCCCAGACGGAGGCGACCCTGCCGCCGCTCGAGAACCAGCTCGCGCAGACCCGCCATCTTCTCGCCGTGCTCATCGGAAAATTGCCGAGCGAGGCTGCCGTGCCCGAGTTCAACCTCGACACGCTGCATCTACCCGAAGAGCTGCCAGTCAGCTTGCCCTCCGAGCTGGTGCGCCAGCGCCCCGACATCCGGGCCAGCGAAGCACTGCTGCACGAAGCGAGCGCGCAGATCGGCGTAGCCACCGCCGCGCTGTATCCGCAGGTGAACCTCACCGGAAGCTTCGGCGCGCAAGCGAATCAGTTGCACAACCTGTTCGCCGGACCAGCCATATGGAGTCTGGCGGCAGGGCTGGCGCAGCCGCTCTTCAACGGCGGCGAGCTGGAAGCGAATCGGCGCGCGGCGATCGACGCGTTCGAGGTTGCGCAGGCGAATTACCAGGAAACCGTGCTGCAGGGGTTTCGGGAAGTCGCCGACGCGCTGCGCGTCCTCGAGGGCGACGCCCGCACGGTCAAGGCGCAGACCGAAGCGGTGGCGCTCGCGCGCGACCGCCTGGACCTCACGCGCAAGCAGTATGAACTCGGCGGCACGAGCTACATCGCTCAGCTCGACGCCCAGCGTCAGTACAACCTGGCGCAGTTCGCACTGGTGCTGGCGCAGTCCAACCGCTTCGCGGATACGGCGGCGCTCTTCCAGGCGCTGGGCGGCGGCTGGTGGAAGCCGGAAAGCGCGGCGACCGCGCTGGAGACTCAAAAGACGAACTGAACGATCAAGCGCGCCTTGCGGCGCCGCTGGGGATATCAATGGACAAGGCTAAGATGACAAAGCGCATGCTGATCATGGTCGTTGCCGTCGGCATCGTGCTCGGCGGGCTCGTGGGCTTCAACTGGTTCAAGGGCTACATGATGCAGAAATACATGGGCTCGCAGCAGCAGCCAGCGGCTACCGTGAGCGCGATGAAGGCCGACTACCAGCAGTGGCAGCCGCAGCTCTCCGCAGTCGGCACGCTGCGCGCGGTGCGCGGCGTGGACGTCACGACCGAAGTGGCGGGTCTCGTGCGCAGTCTCGAGTTCAAGTCCGGCGACGAAGTGAAAGCAGGCCAAGTGCTCGTGCAGCTCAATGCCGACTCCGACATCGCGCAGCTCCACTCGCTGGAGGCCGCTGCGGACCTCGCCAACACCGTTTACGAGCGCGACAAGCAGCAGCTCGCCGCGGAAGTGATAAGCAAGGCGCAGGTCGACACCGACGCTGCGGATCTCAAGAGCAAGCGCGCGCAGGTCGCGCAGCAGGCCGCGCTGGTCGAGAAGAAGACGATCCGCGCGCCCTTCGCAGGCAAGCTCGGCATCAGCACGGTCAATCCGGGGCAGTACCTCAACGCAGGTGACAAGATCGTTACCCTGCAGACAATCGACCCGATCTTCATCGATTTCAATCTCCCGCAGCAGCAGCTGCCGTTGATGGGTATCGGTCAGAAGGTGACCCTCACGACCGATGCATACAAAGGCGTAACTTTCGAGGGCAGGGTCAACGCAATCAATCCCAAGGTCGACACCAATACACGCAACGTGCAGATCGAAGCGACCATACCGAATGCCAAGCGCCAGCTTCTGCCGGGCATGTTCGCCAACGTCAAGGTCGCGTCCGGCGACGAGCAGCGCTACCTTACGCTGCCGCAGACCGCGATTACTTACAACCCATACGGCAGCACCGTGTTCGTGGTGAAGGCTTCGGACAAAAAAGACGACAAGGGCAACGAGGTTCTCACGGCGCAACAGGTTTTTGTCACGGCGGGACCGACGCGCGGCGATCAGGTCGCGATCCTGAAAGGCGTCGAGCCCGGGGCACAGGTCGTCACCAGCGGCCAGGTCAAGCTCAAGAATGGCATGCCCGTGAAGATCAACAATGCCGTCCAGCCGTCGGACAATCCCAACCCAGCGCCACAAGAAGGCCAATAGGCCACGAGCGCAGTTGCGGGGCCGCAGACCTACGTTTCCATAAGGTGCGTCGATGAACTTCACTGACATCTTCATCCGTAAGCCTGTCCTGGCGATGACCGTCAGCTTGCTGATTCTGGTCCTGGGGATGCGTGCGCTCACGAGTCTCTCAGTGCGCCAGTATCCGCGCACCCAGAATGCCGTGGTCACCGTCTCGACGGCGTACTACGGCGCTGACGCAGATACCGTTGCTGGTTTCATCACGACGCCACTCGAAGCGGCGATCGCGCAGGCGCAAGGCATCGACTATCTCTCATCGACCAGCTCCACCGGCGTATCCACTATCCAGGCCACGCTGCGGCTCAACTACGAGGCAAGCAAGGCGCTGACCGAGATCAACACCCAGGTCGCCTCGGTGCGCAACCAGCTGCCGCCCGAGTCGCAGCAGCCCGTGCTCACCATCCAGGTCGGCGAGACGATCGACGCGATGTACATGGGCTTCTTCAGCGATGTGCTGCCCAATAACGGCGTCACGGATTATCTCGTGCGCGTGGTCAAACCGCGCCTCGACTCGGTCGAGGGCGTGCAGACAGCCGAGATCCTGGGCGCGCGGCAGTTCGCGCTGCGCGCATGGCTCGACCCGCAGAAGATGGCGGCTTACGGCGTGACCGCGAGCGATGTTCGCACCGCGCTTGCCAACAACAACTACCTCGCGGCGCTGGGCACAACCAAGGGGCAGATGGTGAGCGTGGATCTCACCGCCGGCACCAATCTCCATACGGTCGACGAATTCAAGCAGCTCTCAGTGAAGCAGAAGGATGGTGCGATCGTGCGTCTCGAGGATGTCGCCAACGTTGTGCTCGGCGCCGAGAACTACGATTTCACCACCGCCTTCGGCGGGCGCAACGCCGTCTTCATCGGCATCAAGGTCGCGCCCGAAGCGAACGTGCTCGAAGTGGCAAAGCGGGTGCGCGACGTTTTCCCCGACATCCAGGCGCAGATGCCCAACGGCGTCACCGGCGACATCGTCTACGACGGCACCAAGTTCATCCGCAGCTCGATCGACGAGGTGGAGAAGACCCTGATCCAGGCGCTGCTCATCGTCAGCGTGGTGATCTTCCTGTTTCTGGGCAGCCTCCGCGCGGTTGCGATCCCGATCATTGCGATTCCGCTGTCGCTGATCGGTGCGTTCTTCATCATGCTGATGCTCGGGTACTCGATCAATCTCCTCACGTTGCTGGCGCTGGTGCTCGCCATCGGTCTCGTAGTCGACGATGCGATCATCGTGGTGGAAAACGTCGACCGACACATGAAATTCGAGGAGAAATCCCCCTTCGAGGCCTCGATCATCGCTGCACGCGAGCTGGGTGGACCGATCATCGCGATGACCATCGTTCTCATCGCGGTGTACGTGCCGATCGGCTTCCAGGGCGGGCTCACTGGCGCACTCTTTACCGAGTTCGCCTTCACGGTGGCGGGCGCGGTCGCGGTCTCCGGGATCGTCGCGTTGACGCTGTCGCCGATGATGACCTCGCGCATCTTCAGCTCCGAGCAGGAGCACAATCGCTTCGTTCTCTTTCTCGATCGGATCTTCGACCGCGTACGCCACGGCTATCAACGAACGCTGCACAGCGTGCTCGATACCTGGATCGTGATCGTCGTGATGGGCGCTCTGCTGCTCGCCGGCACGGTGTATCTGTTCATGACTTCGAAGGCGGAGCTGGCGCCACAGGAGGATCAGGGCCTCGTGCTTAACCAAATCCTCGGGCCGCCCAACGCGACGCCGCAGCAGATGCAGCTCTACGCGAAGCAGGTTTACGACATCTCGAAGAGCTTGCCCGAATACGATCAGCTGTTCCAGATTACCGGTTCGCCGACGATCAATCAGGGCTTCGGTGGCGTGTTGTTCAAGCCGTGGGATCAGCGCAAGCGCAGCGCCACCGAGCTGCAGCAGGTGCTGCAGCAGCAATGGGGCACGATCGCCGGTGCGACCGTGGCGGCCTTCCAGTTCCCGCCGCTGCCCGGCTCGCGCGGCTTGCCGATGCAGATCGTGATCAAGACCACCGACTCGTACGAGCGGCTGAACGATGTGGTGCAGGCGGCGCTTGAGAAGGCTCGCGCGACCGGCCTTTTCTTCTACATCGACACCGATCTCAAGCTCGACAAGCCGCAGATCACGGTCGAGGTCGACCGCGACATGGTGAGCACGCTCGGTCTTACGCAACAGGACGTCGGTGCCGCGCTCACCGCCGCGCTCGGCGGCGGCTACGTGAACTACTTCTCGATCGCCGGACGCTCGTACAAGGTCATCCCGCAGGTGCTGCAGGTCGACCGGCTGAACTCATCGCAGGTGCTCGACTATTACATCCGCACGCCGGACGGATCGCTCCTGCCGACGGGGACGGTGGCGAGGCAGAAGGTCTCCACCGTGCCCGAGGGGATCAATCACTTTCAGCAGCTCAATTCGGGGTCGATCTTCGGCGTGTACGCGCCCTCGGTCTCGCAGCAGCAGATTCTCGATCTCATGCGTAAGACGGTAGCCGAAGTTGCCCCGACGGGCTATCAGGTCGATTACTCCGGTCCGTCGCGTCAGTACGTCCAGGAATCGAGCGGCTTCGTCGTCACGCTGATGTTCGCCATCATCATCGTGTTCCTCGCGCTCTCGGCGCAGTACGAGAGCTTCCGCGACCCGATCGTGATCCTGGTGTCGGTCCCGATGGCGCTGTTCGGCGCGCTGATCTTCATCAATCTCGGCCTCGCGACGCTGAACATCTATACGCAGGTGGGATTGGTGACGCTGATGGGATTGGTAAGCAAGCATGGCATTCTGATCGTGCAGTTCGCCAATCAGCTCCAGCTCGAAGGCAAGAGCAAGCGCGAGGCGATCGAGGAAGCGGCCGCGGTGCGGTTGCGTCCTATCCTGATGACCACGGCGGCGATGGTGTTCGGCGTCATTCCGCTCGTGATCGCAGCGGGCGCCGGCGCCGCCGGGCGTCACGCGATGGGATTGGTGCTCTTCACCGGCCTGTCGATCGGCACGCTGTTCACGCTCTTCGTCGTGCCTGCAGTCTACATGTTGCTCGGTGCCGAGCATCATCGCGCCCCTGCTCCGGAGACCGGGGCCGCTCCCGTCCCCGCCGGCGAATAAGGACGGTCTGCCCTTTCGCGCCCTCCAGGTGACGCGCCGCGTCGGTCGCCGTGTTCCGGCCGGTGCGCCGGCAATGGCGCGTGGTGCGGCGCGGGGCGGAGGCGAGATGTGGCGCAGTCGTCGCTAAGCGGGTGATTTGTGTGCCGCCACTCGTGGGTTGAGTGGCCGGCGCAAATCGGGACCCGCTCGACGACCGAATTGCGCCACGGCGCCGAGCCCGCGGCGCACCACGCGCCCCGAACGTTGGCACGAGGCTTGCACAAACTGGGTACCCGGGCGGGGCGGCGCTCCCCTGGTTCACTCCTCGCCCTTCGCGCCGCTTCCGTTCCGGGACCACTCTACTGCACCCGCCGGGGCTTCGTGCCCGGACGGTGTCTTTCTAGCGCGGCGGAATCTGGATCAGCTCCGCGAGCTGCTCCTTGGTGAGCGGCGCGGAGGTGAACTTGAGCGCCACCGCATCCTGCACGATCGCATCGAGCCCTACGATCCTGTCCGGATCGACCGATGCCTTCGGGAAGAAGCCATCGCGCGTGCGCTTTGCGGTCGCCACCGAGATACCGACGAAATCCGCATAGGTCTTCAGCGCTGCCGGATCGTCCGAGTATAGCCAGTCGATCGTCTCGCGATACGCCTTCATGAAGCGGTCGATCGCGGGCTTGCGCGTTTGCAGCGTCTGCAGGTTCGTGATCAGGAGCCGCACGGTCTGCCCTTTGAAGACCGCGGCGTCGTTGCCGCCGGCGATGATGCGAATCCTGCCTTCGTCGAGCTCCTTCAAGCCGAATGGCGGGGCCGACCAGCCGACGTCGATCTGACCCGATAGCACCTGCGTCAACGTGGGTGCCGGTCCGCCGGTTGCGGTGGGCTTCGCCTTCAAGTCGTACTGCTTCATGAAAGCGGTGACGACTCCATGCGTCGACGAGCCGTTGGTCGAATAGGCGATGGTCTTGCCTTCGGTGTCCTTGAGCGATTTGATCGGGGAATCGGCCAGCACGTACCAGTAGAGATCGGACGCACCGGTAGTCTCCGCGCCGATCACGCGCACCGGCGCCCCTTTGGAAAATGCCGAGAGCACGCCCATGATGCCGGGCGCCACGCCGATGTCCACACTGCCCGAGATCACGGCCTGCTGCGTTTCGCCGGCGCCCTGCGTCCACAGGATTTCGAGAACAAGGCCCTGCTTCTTGAAGATGCCGGCGCGCTGGCCGACCTCGGCGATGGTCGTGTCCCAGTTGCCGCGCTGCCCGGCAGCGATCTTGAGTGTCTCCTGGCCATGCACCGGCCACGCGCTGCCCAGCAATGCGGCGACGACGGCGATGAGAAAGAAGCGTGATCGGATCATGCGGTACCTCTCACGTTGGATGATTGCGCAGCAGGAATCGCGGCGTGCGCCTTGCTCTCTTCCGTTGCCCCGAGTGTGGTCCAGTTCGTCGCTTTCGGAACGATGCCTTCGAAGGATCGAAGCTTGATCTGAGCCACCGCACCTGGCGCAGTGCCTATCGCCAGGCCTCCCGCGGCGACCCGGCGCGCGGCGTCGACCATGATACGGCGGAACTGCACGATGGCCACGTCGCTCGCGCCGAGACGCTCGTGCGAACGATCGGCGATCGGCCCCATCGTCTCCCACATCGCCATGTCCTGATTCGGAATGCCGTCGATGCCTGTGTGACTGCCAGCCTTCATCGCGGCTCGACTCTGCAGATAATTGTTCTCGCGCGTTCGCAGCGGCGTGAAGCTCGGGTCGAGATCCACTCCTACGCGCGCGCCGCAGAACGCCCGCCACGCGTCCTGCCCAATGCCCTCGCCTTCGCTCCAGGCGATGAAATAGAACATCGTGTTGGTGTCGTCGACCGGAATGTTGAGGATCGACAGCTTGTAGCGGTCGTTCGGCGGAATGAGCACGGTGAACGGCGCGACAAAGAGCGTGATGCGCAGATAGTCGTGCGTGTCTGCATTGTGGATGGGTTTGCGGATCGCGACGTAGCGGAAGCCGAACTCGGTGCGCTGCACTTCGATCCGCGGTGCCTTGTCGGTCGACGGTCGCAGCCACTCCTTCTCCCTTGCGCCGGCGCGATCCACCTCGGCCGACACCATGTCGGTCGAATGCAGGCTCGAGCTGTGCGCCGAATCGATCGCGCCTTCGAGCACCTGCGCCCAGTTGCAGCGTACGTGCATCTTCACGATGCTCGTGCGAACGCTCGGCATGGGCGCCCACGCCGGCGGCTCGAACTCGCGCATGCGCTCCGGCGGTCCCATCCATACCCAGACGAATCCGCCCGCCTCCCTGCAGGGATAGCTCTTGTGGGTAACCTTCTTCGCCAGCACGGCTTCGTGCGATTCTGAAGGCCGGTCGACGACGTTGCCTTCGACGTCGACCTTCCAGCCGTGATAGAGGCAGCGCAAGCCGCATTCCTCGTTGCGCCCGAGCGCGAGCGACGCGCGCCGGTGCGGACAATGCTCGTCGAGCACGCCGAGCCGTCCGGCGGTGTCGCGAAACGCGACCATGTCCTCTCCCAGCAGCCGGACCCGGACGGGCGCGCCGTCGGGCTCTGCGACTTCTTCCGACATGCAGGCCGGCATCCAGTACGCGCGCATGAGCTTGCCCATCGGGGCCGCGCCCTCGACGCGGCATAGCAATTCGTTGTCTTCGCGGCTCAACATGATGGCCTCCGACCGGAGAGTGTCGCACGCGCTCGAGGTTGCCGCCGCGGCGAGCCGGCCATAAACTTAGGGACCTAAGAAAGATACTTCAGTTCGATGAGCGATGTCGAGATCGCCAGCCGGCCGGAGCGCAGGCTGAGGCTGGGCGTGGCCGGCCTGGGCAGGGCGTTCACTGTGATGCTGCCCTCGCTCGCAGCCGAGTCGCGCATCGAGCTCGTTGCGGCAGCGGATCCTCGACCGGAGGCGACGCACCGCTTTGTCGAAGATTTTGGCGCGCGCGCGTACAGGTCGGTCGATGAGCTCTGCGCCGACGCGAATGTCGAAGTCGTCTATCTGGCGACCCCGCATCAGCTTCACGCCGCGCACGTTGCGATCGCAGCGGCGCATGGCAAGCACATCCTGGTGGAAAAGCCGATGGCGATCTCACTCGAGGAGTGCGATCGGATCATATCCGCGGTCGAGCGAGAAGGCATCTTGCTCGTCGTCGGGCACAGTCACGGCTTCGATCGTCCGATCCTGCGCGCGCGCGAGATCATCGCCCGCGGCGAAGTCGGTGCGCTGCGCATGATCAACGCGCAGTACTACACCGACTTCCTGTATCGCCCACGGCGTCCCGAAGAGCTAGTGACGGCGGAAGGCGGCGGCGTCATCTTCAGCCAGGCCGCACATCAGGTCGACATCGTGCGCCTCCTCGGCGGCGGCAAAGTCGTGAGCGTGCGCGCTTCCACGGGAGCGTGGGACTCCGCGCGTCCGACCGAAGGCGCATACGCTGCGCTCCTCAATTTCGCGAATGACGCTTTTGCGTCGATCCTGTACAGCGGCTACGCGCACTTCGACAGCGACGAGTTCTGTGATGGCATCGGCGAGTCGGGGCGCAAGAAGACAGCTGACTCGTACGGCGGGGCCCGACGTAGCCTCGAGAGGGCTGCGAGCGCAGCAGAAGAAGCGGCGCTAAAACAGCGACGCAACTACGGCGGCGGCGACTATCACCCGGCGATCGAGCCGAGCGCGGCCGGTGCGTGGTACGAGCACTTCGGCTTGGTGCTCGTTTCCTGCGATCGCGCCGATCTGCGGCCGCTCCCGAACGGCGTGATGATCTACGGCGACCAGGAAGCACGCTTCGAGGCGCTGCCACAGCCTCGGGTCCCGCGCGCCGAAGTCTTCGACGAGCTTTTCGACGCGATCGTCATGGGCCGGCCGCCGCTGCACGACGCGCGCTGGGCGAAAGCGACGCTCGAAGTCTGCCTGGCGATGCTCGATTCCGCGCGCGAGCGCCGAGAGATCGTGCTGCGACATCAGGTCGCGGTGCCACGGCCGGGCAAGGCCTGAGCCGATGCGCGAACCGCAAAAAGCCCGTGTTGGCGATGCGCAGCGGATTCTCCGCCACTGGCGCGACGCCGTGCCCGATGACCGCATGGCGCATCTGGTCAAGGACGCCACGCGAGCGCTGGTCCGCGCGCTGCAGGTCCGCCTCGCTCGGCGCGCGGTGTCCTTCGGTCATTGGACCTTCCTGCGCATCCTCTGGGAGCGCGACGGCCTGACCCAGCGCGAGCTTTCCCGCGAAGCCGGTGTGATGGAACCGACCACCTTCGCCGCATTGAAGGCTATGCAGCGGCGGGGTTACATCGAGCGCCAGCGCGTCGGCGGCAATCGTCGCGATGTGCACATCTTTCTTACCGCGAAAGGACGCGCGCTCAAGAGGCGGCTTGTGCCTCTCGCGGAAGAGGTCAATCGCGTGGCATTGCGTGGGGTGGCACGCGCGGATGTGGTGGCCACGCGGCGAAGCCTGCTCGCGATGCTCGCGAATCTCGCGCGCGACGAGGCGCACAGCAAGTCCGATCGGCGCTAGACCGGCGCAGCGGCCCGGCTACACGGCAAGGTGCGCACGGAGTGCCTCCTTGTCCATCGCTGCACCTTCCCCTCGCGCGACGATCTCGCCGCGCGAGAGGACCACGTAGTGATCGGCCAGCGATTTGGCGAAATCGTAGTACTGTTCGACCAGCAGGATCGCCATCTGGCCGCCAGCGACGAGCTTGTGAATTGCGCGCTCGATGTCCTTGATGATAGACGGCTGAATACCCTCGGTCGGTTCATCCAGAATCAGCAGGCGCGGCTCGCTCGCCAGCGCGCGGCCAATGGCCAGCTGCTGTTGCTGCCCTCCGGAAAGATCGCCACCGCGGCGATGGAGCATCTCATCAAGCACGGGGAACATCTCGAAGACGAGATCGGGAATACGCGCGCCGCGTTTCTTCGTCGCCAGCCCCATCTGCAGGTTTTCGAGGACGGTGAGGCGCGGAAAGATGTCGCGACCCTGCGGGACGTAGCCGATCCCGAGCGCCGCGCGCGAATATGGAGGCAGGCCGGTGATGTCGGCCCCGTCGAAGCGAATTTCGCCGGATCGGATCGGCAGCAAACCCATCAGGCACTTGAGCAGCGTCGTCTTGCCCACGCCGTTGCGTCCGAGCAACGCGGTGCACGCGCCGGACTGCGCGTCGAATGCCAAATCGCGCAAGATGTGGCTCCCGCCGTAGTACTGATTTAGATCCGCGACTGAGAGCATGCTGTTATCGACCGAGAAAGACTTCGATCACCTGCTCGTTCTTCTGGATCTGATCCATCGAGCCTTCGGCGAGCACGCTTCCCTCATGCAGCACCGTAACCCGCTGCGCAATCCGGCCGACGAAATCCATATCGTGCTCGACGACGATGAGCGTGTACGCCCCCGCGAGCGAAACGAAGAGCTCCGCGCTGCGCAGCGTCTCCTCGTCGGTCATACCGGCGACCGGCTCATCGAGAAGGAGGAGCTGCGGCTCCTGCATTAGCAACATGCCGATCTCAAGCCATTGCTTCTGGCCGTGCGAGAGCATCCCGGCTAGACGCTCCGCGTCCGACGTGAGCTTGATCGTGTCGAGCGTCGCGGCGATGCGATCGCGCTCCGTCGAGCCGAGCCGCGAGCGCAGCGTCGGCAACACGCGCTTGTCGGCCTTGAGCGCGAGCTCCAGGTTCTCGTACACGCTGTGCTGCTCGAACACGGTCGGCTTCTGAAACTTGCGCCCGATGCCCGCGCCGGCGATCTCGGGCTCGGTCATGCGGGTGAGGTCGATGGTCTGTCCGAAGAACGCGGTCCCTGCGTCCGGACGAGTCTTGCCGGTGATAACGTCCATCATCGTCGTCTTGCCCGCGCCGTTCGGACCGATCACGCAGCGAAGCTCGCCGGCGTCAATGGTCAGCGAAAGCCTGTTCAGCGCCTTGAAGCCTTCGAAGGCGACCGAGATGCCGTCGAGATAGAGAATGCTGCCATGAGTCGTGTCGACGCCTTCGGTGAGCACCCGCGCGCCGCTCGCGACCGGATCGTCCCACTGCTCGCGCGCCGAAGGTGTGCTCATATGCGCTTCTTCGTCTTCGTCCATAGCCCCGCGATGCCGCGTGGCAGGAACAGCGTGACCAGAATGAAGACAAGTCCGAGCGCGAACAGCCAATATTCGGGGAAAGCCTTCGTGAACCAGCTCTTGCCGAGATTGACTGCGGCCGCTCCTAGCACCGGACCGATCAGCGTGCCGCGGCCGCCGACTGCGGTCCAGATCGCGATCTCGATGGAGTTCGCGGGCGACATTTCGCTCGGATTGATGATCCCGACCTGCGGCACGTAGAGCGCTCCGGCGATGCCGCAGATCACGGCCGACACCGTCCAGATGAAAAGCTTGAAGTACACCGGGTTGTAGCCGCAGAACATGACGCGGGTCTCAGCGTCGCGGATCGCGGTCAGAACCCGCCCCAGCTTGGATGTGACGATCCATCGCGCGATCAACAGGAAGCCGAGCAGCGCGACGCCGGTGATGACGAAGAGCGCCATCCGCGTCTGCGGCGCGGTGATCGGAAAGCCCAGTATGCGCTTGAAGTCGGTGAACCCATTGTTGCCGCCGAAGCCCGTGTTGTTGCGGAAGAAGAGCAACATCGCCGCGTAGGTGAGTGCCTGCGTGATAATTGAAAAATAGACGCCCCTGATGCGCGAGCGAAAGGCGAAGAAGCCGAACACGAGCGCGACTAGCCCCGGAACGAGCACGACCAGCACCGCCGCGTACCAGAAATGCTCCGTGAAGCTCCAGTACCACGGGTACTTCTTCCAGTCGAGGAACACCATGAAGTCCGGAAGATCGCTCTGGTACACACCGTCCCGCCCGATCGCTCGCATCAGATACATGCCCATCGCATAGCCGCCGAGCGCGAAGAACAGGCCGTGGCCTAGCGAGAGAATTCCGGTGTAGCCCCAGATCATGTCCATCGCCAGGGCTACGATCGCATAGCACATGATCTTGCCGATCAGCGTCACCCAGTAAGTCGAGAGATGCAGCGCGCTATCGGGCGGAACGACAAGATGCAGCACCGGCAGCACGATGAAAAGCATGACTGCTGCGACGGTGTAGAACGACCACCCGCCGGCGGAGAGGAGCCGCAGCGACCGCGGTCCGGCGAGTGCCTGCACCGGAACGAAGGCCGTGCTCATCACGTCTCGGCGAACCGGCCCTTGAGGGCGAACAATCCCTGCGGCCGCTTTTGGATGAAGAAGATGATGAACACCAGCACGGCGATCTTGGCGAGTACTGCCCCCGACCATGCTTCGAGGAACTTATTGACAATGCCAAGCCCCAGCGCCGCGTAGACGGTTCCGGCGAGCTGGCCGACGCCACCCAGCACGACAACCATGAACGAGTCCACGATGTAGCCCTGTCCCAGATTCGGTCCGACGTTGTCAAACTGCGAAAGTGCGCAGCCAGCGAGCCCGGCGATCCCCGCGCCAAGCCCGAAGGCGAGCGTATCCACCCGTCGCGTCGGCACCCCGGTGCAGCTCGCCATGGCGCGGTTCTGCGTCACCGCGCGCATGAAGAGCCCGAGTCGCGTGCGCGTGAGCAGCAGCCACATCGCAAGCAAAACGAGCGCCGCAAAGCCGATGATAACGATGCGGTTCCATGGCAGCACGACGCCGCTGACGGCTTCGATGCCCCCCGACATCCACGACGGATTCTCGACCTGCACGTTTGCTGCGCCAAAGATAGTGCGCACGCTCTGGATGAGGATCAAGCTGATGCCCCAGGTCGCGAGCAAGGTTTCCAGCGGCCTGCCGTAGAGGAAGCGGATGATGCTGCGCTCGAGCGCCATGCCGACGACGCCGGCCGTGGCGAAGGCAACCGGGACCGCGCACAGGAGATAAAGATCGAAGGCGCCTGGAGCGTACTTCCGGAACAGGTTCTGCACGACATAGGTCGCGTAGGCGCCGACCATGATCAACTCGCCGTGCGCCATGTTAATCACGCCCATGAGGCCATACGTGATCGCCAGTCCGAGCGCGGCGAGAAGCAGGATGCTGCCGAGGCTAACGCCGCTGAACACGCGTCCGAGCATCTCGCCCTTAGCGAGCCTGCCTTCGACGGCGCGCAGCGATTTCTCGGCCTCGGCCCGCAGCTCCGGATCGGGCTCGGCGAAGCTGTCTCCCTTTTTCTCGAGGACGCCCAGGAGAAGAGTTTTCGTGCTCGGACTGCTGCTATCGCCGAGCGCGCGGATCGCCGCGCGGCGCGTTGTCTTGTCCGTGCTCGCAAGCTGTATCGATGCGCGCGTCAGCGTAAGGAGTTCCTTGACTTCTGCATCGGTCTCCCGGGCGAGCGCGTCGCTGATCGCGGGCAGCATGTCTTCGTCGGTGCCGCTTTGCAGCTCCTTCGCGGCTGCGAGTCGGACTGCCCGGCTCGGCGCGGATAGTTTCAAGGCGGCGATGGCCGTGCCGAGGCCCTTGCGGACGCGGTTGTTGATGACGATGTCGTCGCGGCTCTCCGGGAGCGAACTCACGGTCTTGCCGCTGAGAAGCTCGGTCGCTCCTCCACCTTTGACGAGCAGCACTTGATCCTCGCCGACGGTCTGTATATCTCCGTCGAGCAACGCCTGCAGGAGCGGCAGCGCTTCGGGATCGCCCCTGGCCGCGAGCGCCCCGATTGCCTTGAGCTTGGCGTCGCTCTCGCCGAAAGCGAGGTCGCGGATCGCCTGGGGATCGATCGCTGCGCTTGCAGAAATCGCAAACAAGGCTGCTGCCGCGATCGTAATCACGCGCGCCAGCACCGCGAAGAAATTCATCGCCCCGACCTCATATCCTCCTGGAAAACACAGAAACGACACAGCGGCAGCGGCGAGTGATCACGGGCCGCCACTGCCGCTGCGCCGAACTCCGTACCCTATTTGCTCGCTATGTTCTTTTCCGGCTCATCTTTCTTGCCCACGTCTTCGGGGATGTACGGGCTCCACGGCGTTGCCTTGATCGGACCCGGCGTCTTCCACACGACATTGAACTGGCCGTTGGCCTGCACTTCTCCGATGAACACCGGCTTGTGCAGGTGGTGATTCTTCTCGTCCATCTTGATCGTGAAACCGTCCGGCGCCTTGAACGTCTGGCCCGCCATCGCCGCGATCACTTTGTCGACGTCGGTGGACTTCGCTTTCTCGACGGCCTGCTTCCACATGTTCATGCCGACGTACGCCGCTTCCATCGGATCGTTGGTTAGAGGCTTGTCGGCATTGGGAAGGTTCTTCGCCTTCGCGTAGGCTGCCCACTTCTTCTTGAATTCGTCGTTGGCGGGGTTCTTGAGCGACATGAAGTAGTTCCACGCCGCGAGGTGCCCGACGAGCGGCTTGGTGTCGACGCCGCGCAGCTCTTCTTCGCCGACCGAGAACGCCACGACCGGCACGTCGGTCGCCTTGAGGCCCGCGTTGCCCAGTTCCTTGTAGAAGGGAACGTTCGAGTCGCCATTGATCGTCGACACTACCGCGGTCTTGCCGCTGGCCGCGAACTTCTTGATGTCGGCGACGATCGTCTGATAGTCGCTGTGCCCGAACGGCGTGTAGGTCTCCATGATGTCCTTCTCGTCCACGCCTTTCGACTTGAGGAATGCGCGCAGGATCTTGTTGGTGGTACGGGGATACACGTAGTCGGTCCCGAGCAACACCCAGCGCTTCGCACCGCCGCCTTCCTTGCTCATCAAGTACTCGACCGCGGGAATTGCCTGCTGATTCGGCGCCGCGCCGGTGTAGAAGACGTTCTTCGAAAGCTCCTCGCCTTCGTACTGCACGGGATAGAAGAGCAAGCCGTTCAGCTCTTCGAACACCGGCAGCACCGACTTGCGCGACACGCTTGTCCAGCAACCAAACACGACCGCCACCTTGTCCTGTGTCAGGAGCTGGCGTGCCTTCTCGGCGAAGAGCGGCCAGTTCGAGGCGGGATCGACGACGACCGGCTCGAGCTTCTTGCCCAGCACGCCGCCCTTGGCGTTAATCTCCTCGATCGCCATCAGCGTGACGTCCTTCAATACCGTTTCGCTGATCGCCATCGTTCCCGACAGCGAGTGCAGAACGCCGACCTTGATCGTGTCGGCCGCGAGCGCTCCTGGCGCGGACCACAGTCCGGCGCTCGCGAGCGCCGCGGTGAGCGCGAATCGCTTCAGAAAGATTCTTCGTTGCATGGATGACTCCTGTCGATTGGTTGACGATGCTTCCCTGAGCTAAGCACGAAAGGGACAGAGGCGCGCGCAGCGTTGGTGCAGCCGAGAGCCCCGGTCTCTGTTGCATCGCATGATCCATGCCATGATCGGCGACGAGGCTCTAACCCGCTGTTTTAGATTGAGCGTGTTGAATCCTTGAGCGCGCCCTCATGTCGATCGACGCGCGCAAGAAGATCGCACCGATCCATCGCGGTGCGTATTTTCCGGCCCACGCACTGCTTTGGAGCCGCGGTGCGAAAGACGAGCGGCCGGTGCCTATAATGCCTGCTTGAACGCCTCGCACAGGGAGGAGCAGCGATCATGAGCGAAGATGCCACGGCAAAGGACGCTGCCGACCTCACTCCGCGCATCCGAGTCTCCACCCGCGGACCGTACCTGGCTTCGGGAAAAATCACCTTGACCGTTCGCACGCCGCGCTACGACGAGCGCGGCGAGCCCGTCGAATGGATCGTCGGCGAGAAGTTCCCGGAGCGCCCCACCTACGTGCTTTGCCGCTGCGGTCATTCGGGCAACAAGCCCTTTTGCGACGGAACGCACAGGGAGATCGGCTTCGACGGGACCTGCACCGCCGCTCGTGCACCGAGTGCGACGCGCCGCAAGGTGTACAAGGGGCACGGCGTCATGATGACCGACGACGAATCGCTGTGCGCCGGCTACGCCTTCTGCGATCCGCACGGAGGCGTGTGGCGCGAGATCGCTCAGACTTCGGACCCCGCGACGAAAGAACGCCTCCAGAGACAGATCGCGAACTGTCCGTCCGGACGATTGCAATACAGCCTACAGGGAACGGTACCCGTGGAAGAGCATTACGAACCGACTATCGCCACGATTCCGGACGGACCGCTGTCGGTGCTCGGCGGCATTCCCGTCGAGATGGTGGATGGGTTCACCTACGAAGTGCGCAACCGACAGCTCTTGTGCCGCTGCGGAGCATCGGCGAACAAGCCCTTCTGTGACGGCTCGCACCGTCGCGTGAAATTCAAGGCAGCGTAGCACAGCTCGAGAGCAAGCGACACCAGCGAAGGGAGGCCGCGGCGAGGCCCATCGGAACCAACGTTCCGCGCATCATGACCTTCCGCGGGCCGCGGCATCGACAGCAGCCGTCGACAGCATCCCGCGCTCCTCGACGAATCGCACGACGGCATCGACCCCTTGGCCCGTCTTGAGGTTGGTGAATACGAAAGGCCGCTCGCCGCGCATCTTCTTCGCGTCGTGCGCCATCACCTCCAGCGAAGCACCGACCAGCGGTGCGAGGTCGATCTTGTTGATAATCAGCAGGTCCGAGCGCGTGATGCCTGGCCCGCCTTTGCGTGGAATCTTGTCTCCGGCGGCCACATCGATCATGTACAGGGTAAGATCCGATAGCTCGGGCGAGAACGTGGCCGCGAGGTTGTCGCCGCCACTCTCGACGAAGACGAGGTCAAGATCTCCGAAGCGTCGCGCCAATCGATCGACGGCTTCGAGATTGATCGAGGCGTCCTCGCGTATCGCCGTGTGCGGGCAGCCTCCCGTCTCCACGCCGATGATCCGTTCCGGCGGGAGCGCCTCGTTGCGCACCAGAAACTGCGCGTCCTCCTCGGTGTAGATGTCGTTGGTCACGACCGCGAGCTGGTACCGGTCGCGCAACGCCCGACATAAGGCGAGCGTGAGCGCGGTTTTCCCGGAGCCGACCGGGCCGCCGATGCCCACGCGCAGAGGCTGTGTGATGTCCTGGCTCATCGTCTCAGGAGCGGAATAACCGCGAGTATTGCCTCTCGTGGCGGCATGAGGCGAGAGCAAGACCCGGTGCAAACGCCGTGACGTCGTCATCGACAATAGTAGCCGCGAGCTCGATCACCGCCGGAAGCCGCGAGCCGAGTTGCGTGAGCAGTCGCTGTCCGGCAACCTGTCCGAGCGGGACTGTTTTGATCGCCGCGAGCACCTGATTCTCCAGCCAGGACCAGAGATACGCGGTGAGCGCTGCGGGCGAAGGCACATCGAAGCCGTGCGCGATCAATGCGAACGCGGCCGGCAGCGTGATCGGCTGCAGCCGCGGCAACGTTTTTCTTGCAGCTGCGCCGAGTAGCTCCAACTCGAGCGCGAGCTTGGCGAGAGAAGCACCCATCTGCTCCGTCTCGGCGCGCAACTCCGCGGTCTCGCGCGACGCCCGGAAGCGCGCATTCCACTTCTCGCACGCTATCCAGTCCGCTCGCTCCACTGCAGCCAGCAGGCGCCAGAGAATCGCCGCTTCACCGGTTGCTATGACGCCGTCGAGCAATTCGCCGATCCATCGGCACGCGCTTTTATCATCGTGCACCAGGCCTTCCGCAACGACCGACTCCAACCCCTGCGAATAGCTGTAGGCGCCGATCGGGAGCGTCGGACTTGCGAGCTGCAGTACGCGCACCAGCGCGAGCCCCGGGCTGGCCAAGTCCGATTGGCGGTTCATGAAGTTTTCCGTTGCCCGAAATCGTGGATGATTCCTGCATGCCGCGCTTCGGCCGAGTGATGCTGATGTCCCGCCGCATAGGCGCCGGCCTCCGGCTCGAAAGCTGCAGACAAGGCGCGCACTTCGAGTCCCATGCCTTGCAGCATCTCGGCGAGCACGTGGTCCGCGGCGAAGCGGAGCCATCTGTCGCCGACCTGGACGGGGGTGTGTCGATTGCCGAGATGGTATGCGGCACGGGCTAGCGACGGCGCATCGTTGCTCGTGACTTCCATCAGCGACTCCGGAGCCGCGACAACGCGCACGACGCGTCCGTCGTCAGACTGCAGACAATCACCGCCGCGCAGTGTCGTCCCACGCTCCAGGAACAAGCCGACCTCTTCGCCGCTCTCGAGTGCCGTGCGCAGCCGGCTCTTCTGTCGCAGCTCGAACGGAAGAGGCAATTCAGCATCCGAGTGCGACTGTGGTGCAATCCGGCGCTGGAGGATCAGCATCGCTCAGAAAAGAAAATAGCGCTGCGCCAGCGGTAGCTTGGTGGCCGGCTCGCATGCGAGCAACTCGCCGTCGGCTTTCACGACATAGGTCTCAGGGTCGACGTCGATCTTCGGCAGCGCGTCGTTGAGCTTCATGTCCCGCTTGCCGATTGCGCGCGTGTTCCTGACCGGGATGAGCGGCCTCTCGAGCTTGAGCTTCGCTACCGCAGGATTCTTCAGCGACGCCTTGGAGACAAACGTCACCGACGTCGCCAATGCTTTCCCGAAGGCGCCGAACATCGGCCGGTAGTGCACCGGCTGCGGCGTGGGAATCGACGCGTTGGGATCGCCCATTGCGGCCGCCGCAATCATGCCGCCCTTGAGGATCAACGCAGGCTTCACCCCGAAGAAGGCGGGCTTCCACAGCACGAGGTCGGCGAGCTTGCCCTCCTCGACCGAACCGACAACATGACTGATGCCGTGCGCGATCGCCGGATTGATGGTGTATTTCGCGATGTAGCGCTTGACGCGTCCGTTGTCATGCGCAGCCGGGTCGCCGGGGAGCTTGCCGCGCTGCGACTTCATCTTGTGGGCGGTCTGCCAGGTGCGGATGAGGACCTCGCCGACCCGGCCCATCGCCTGCGAATCCGAGGAGAGCATCGAGAACGCGCCGAGGTCATGCAGGATATCCTCGGCGGCGATCGTCTCGCGGCGGATCCGCGATTCGGCGAAGGCGATGTCCTCTGCGATCGCCGGATCGAGGTGATGGCACACCATCAACATGTCGAGATGCTCGTCGATAGTGTTGACGGTGTAGGGCCGCGTCGGATTGGTCGATGAGGGCAGCACGTTCGCTTCGCCGCAGGCCCTGATGATGTCGGGGGCGTGCCCGCCGCCCGCGCCTTCGGTGTGATAGGTGTGAATGGTGCGACCGCCGATCGCGGCGAGAGTCGTTTCGACGAAGCCGGATTCGTTGAGCGTGTCGGTGTGGATCGCGACTTGCACGTCCATCTTGTCGGCGACTTTGAGCGCGGCGTCGATCGCCGCCGGCGTGGTGCCCCAGTCTTCGTGGAGCTTCAAGCCAATCGCTCCGGCCTCGATCTGCTCGGCCAGCGGCGGCATGAGGCTCGCGTTGCCCTTGCCGAGAAATCCCAGGTTCATCGGGAAGGCTTCCGCGGCCTCGAGCATACGGTGAATGTGCCATGGACCCGGCGTGCAGGTCGTAGCGAACGTGCCGGTCGCCGGTCCCGTGCCGCCGCCGATCATCGTCGTCACGCCCGACATCAGCGCCTCGTCGATTTGCTGCGGACAGATGAAGTGGATATGCGAATCTATGCCGCCGGCGGTCACGATCATGCCTTCTCCGGCGATGATCTCGGTTCCCGCGCCGATCACGATATCGACGCCCGGCTGGATGTCGGGGTTGCCCGCCTTGCCGAGCTTCGCAATGCGGCCTTCCTTGATCGCGATATCGCACTTGACGATACCCGACCAGTCGATGACGAGCGCATTGGTGATGACTGTATCGGCGCTGTTCTTGGCCGTGCGCTGGCTCTGGCCCATGCCGTCGCGGATCACCTTGCCGCCTCCGAACTTCACTTCCTCACCGTACACGGTGAGATCTCTCTCCACTTCGACGACGAGATCGGTGTCAGCGAGGCGCACGCGGTCACCGACCGTGGGCCCGAACATTTCGGCGTAGGCGCGGCGGCCGACCTTCATTGGGAGCTCCGCTTCGGTTTTTTGTCGGGTCGCGTCTTCTTCGCTCGCGCTTTCGTTGCACCTGTCTTTTCGAGTTGACCCATGACCGCAGCGGTGAAGCCGTACACGATGCGCGCTCCTGAAAGCGCGACGAGCTCTACCGTGCGCTCCTGTCCCGGCTCGAAGCGCACCGCAGTTCCTGCGGCGATGTTCAGGCGAAAGCCGCGTGCGGCCGCGCGATCGAAGGAGAGCGCGCCGTTGGTTTCCGCGAAGTGATAGTGCGATCCGACCTGGATCGGCCGGTCGCCCGTGTTGGCGACCGAGAGCTTGATCGTCTTGCGCCCCTTGTTGAGCTCGAGGTCGCCGGGGCGGGTAAGGATTTCCCCGGGGATCACGGTATCGGCTGATGCACAGTAACGAGCTTGGTGCCGTCGGGAAAAGTTGCTTCGACCTGGATCTCCGGAATCATTTCGGGCACGCCGTCCATGACCTGCGCGCGAGTAAGCAGTGTCGTGCCGTGGCTCATCAGCTCGGCGACCGAGCGGCCGTCGCGCGCGCCTTCGACGATCGCCGTGCTCAGGTACGCCACCGTTTCCGGATAGTTGAGCTTCAGTCCGCGCGCGAGTCGGCGCTCTGCGAGCAATGCCGCGGTGAAGAGCAGAAGCTTGTCGCGCTCGCGCGGAGTCAGTTCCATCAGGTGCTCCAGATGCGAGGCATTACCGCAGCGCGCCCCAGTAACGCAGGCCGAGCCAGTGCCCAGATCGCTGCGAAATAGTGCCGCGCCGCTGCCGTCGAATCGCCGAGATAGCGCGCCACAAACAGGCCAGGCAAGCGCGTCACTCCGCCTTCTCCGCTGCTTGTACGAAGTGCACGACAGGAAGAGAGCAAGTCATCGGGAACGTGTTCTGCGGTCGCAAGGAGCGTGCCAAATACCGGCTGCGCTCGGAGGCCCGCCATTGCGGCGAGCCACGGCGAACCCGCGTCGAGCTTGGCTCGCTCGATCCACAGCGGCGCGCCGCAGCGCAGGATCTCGACGCGGTGTCGCACCCGTCCGCGCTCGAAACGCTCCCCGGCCGCGCTTCGACCGAGACAGAAGATGTCCCATCCGAACCACGCGGCATCTTCGCAAAGCTCGACCCGCAAGTCGGATTCGACGATGGCGCCATCGAAGAGGATCGTCTCCTGTGGCAACCACTCGGCTTGGCCGTGTTCACCCACGCTTATCGATATCCGCTGTCGCGCAGTCGCACCGGCAGATCCATACCAGCGCGCGGCACCCGGAGTTGTGATCTGAGCACGAGCGCCAAGCTCGACCGTCGCGGACACTGCGAGCTCATCGCCTCCAACGATGCCTCCAGGAGGATGCACGATGATGCTCTGGCACACGGCATCGCCCTCGGGGTAGAGTAGCTTCTGCACGGTCAGCGGTCCATGATGCCGGCGCCGCGCGAGCACCGTGCGCTCGCCACGGCGCTCGTAGCCGAGCTCGATCTCTGCCGACCAACCTGCAGCTTGCGTCTGCAGGTCTTCTGCCAAAGCGAGCGCATCGTTCACGCCGGGAGTTTATCGCACTGGCGTCGCGGCTAATGAGTCGCACCAGATCGGATCAGGCTGCGCGAAGGCGGTGCATTCCGGCTGCCGCGAAAAACGCGCTCAATCGTGCTCCGAACGCAAGGCCAGCGCGCGCCGGTAAAGAACGTTCCTCGGCGCACCGGTCACGCCAGCGGCGAGGCGCACGGCTTGCGCGAGCGGCAACTCGGCGAGCAAGGCTTGGAGCACGGCATCGTTGGCCGTGGTGTCTGCAGATGAAGCCGTCTTCTCCGGAGCAGCGCCCACGATCAGCACGAACTCGCCCCGCATCCGGTCGGCATCCGCCGCGAGCCACGCCACGGCTTCGCCCAACCGACAGCGATGAATCGACTCGAAGCGCTTGGTCAGCTCGCGCGCGATGACGAGCGGCCTTTCCGATCCAAGCACGTCGGCCAGTGCTCCCACGGTACCCACGATGCGGTGCGGCGCCTCATAGAACACCAGCGCAAAAGGATAGGCCGCAAGCCGAGCCAGCACGCGGCGGCGAGCGCCGTCCTTTGCCGGCAGAAAGCCGCAGAAGAGCCACTCCGGCGCATTCAACCCGGAAACCGACAACGCGGCGACTACCGCGCTCGGGCCCGGCACCGGCACTATTGGATAACCGGCTGCCATCACTGCATCGACGAGCAGGGCTCCGGGATCGCTTACCGCTGGCGTTCCGGCGTCGGTCACTAGGGCCACGCTGCCCCCGGCTGCGAGCACTTCGATGACCTTGCCGGCACGCGCGCGCTCGTTGTGCTCGTGCAGCGACAGCGTCCGCGTAGCGATCCGGTGATGCGCAAGCAGCGAGTGCGTGACTCGGGTGTCTTCGGCGGCGATAAGATCGACCCGGCCCAGCACGTCGAGCGCGCGCAATGTCACGTCTCGCAGGTTTCCGAGCGGCGTTGCGACGACATATAATGCCGATTCGTTCGTCGGCAATGCTGCGCCTGCCGCCACTGCGACGACTCCCTCTTGAAGGTCTCATCCCTCAGCATGCACGCCGCGAGATTTGCCGCCTTCGCGGCGACGCTCACGCTCATCGCATGCGCGGGCACGGCGCCATTGTCCGGTTCGCGCCCGAGCACCGCAACCGCCGCGTCGATCCCGCCTCCTGCCGCGCCGCGCCCGCCGCCGCCCCCGGCGGTCACTACACCGGCGCCCGAGTCGCTCGCTCCTCCGCCGACGGCGATTCCGGTCGCGCCGACGTATCAGCCAAGGAATGATCACATCGCTCTTGTGCTGCCGCTGCAATCGCGTCTTTACGGCCAGGCCGCGGAGGCAGTGCGCGCGGGATTTCTCGCCGCCGCGAACGCTGCGGGAGGCGGCGCACGCATCCAGGTCATCGGTCACGGCGACGACGGCGTCCTGCCCGCAATCGCGACCGTCACCGAAGCGGGCGCGGCGCTCGTCGTCGGCCCGCTCACTCGCGACGATCTGAAGACTGCGTTTGCGATGTCGCCGCTACGCCCGCGAATGCTCGTGCTGAATCAGCCGGAGGATGGAGGCCCGCTCCCGAGCGACACCTACGCGCTCGCGCTCGCCTTCGAGGGTGACGCGACGCTGCTCGCGCGGCGGGCCTTCGAAGAAGGAGCGCGCTCGGTCGCCGCCGTAGTGAACGATTCGCCGCTGCAGAAGCGCTTCGCGAATGCTTTCCTTGCCGAATGGGAGCGCATTGGCGGTGCTCCGCCGAAGCTATACCGCTTCGACCCGAATCCGGAAGTGCTCGCGCTGCTTCGGCGAGAGCTTGCGGCCCGAACTCCTGACGCCGTGCTGCTCGCGCTCGGCGGAGAAGAGGCCGCGCTCACCAAGCCCTACCTGCCGCAGAAGCCGGTGTACGCCGCGAGTCAGATCGGCGACGGGCTGCCGCCTGCGATGCTGCGCGACCTCGAGGGCGTGCGCTACGTCGAGATTCCCTGGCTTGCCGATCCGGCGGCAGCCGCCTTCGCACGCCTTCCGCGAGGCAATTCCGACGACCCCGTGCTCGAGCGGCTGTACGCACTCGGGCTCGACGCGTTCGCGCTTGCCGAGCTCCTCGCGAACGCGGTGCCGCCGCAACGTATCGAGTTCGACGGCGCGACGGGCCATCTGTCGCTTACTCCATCGCGTTATTTCGCGCGCGAAGGACGACTGATGGTGATCCACGACGGCCAGAGCATGGCCTACGCGCCGCCGCAATGAACCGCGGCGACGCCGCCGAAGCTCTCGCCGCGCAGTTTCTGCGTTCTCGCGGCCTCACGATCATCGAGCGCAATTACCGCTGTCGTGGCGGCGAGATAGACCTGATCGCGCGCGACGGATCCAGCCTCGTTTTCGTCGAAGTGCGGCTGCGGCGCACGGGGCATACGGCGGAGCCGCCGCGAGCATCACCGCAGCCAAGCGGCGCCGACTCGGATTCGCGGCGAAGCATTATCTCGGACGCCTCGGTCGCGAGCCGCCATGCCGTTTCGATGCGATCCTGCTCGACACGCTCGCGCCCGAGCGCATCGAATGGCTGCGCGACATCTACGCAACCTGAGCGGCTGATGGCCGGCGAAAAATTGCTACAATGCCGCGCCGAACGATGGATACGACGCACCGCATACGCGCGCATTTCAATGCCAGCGCTCAGCTGAAGCTGGCCGCGGTCGACGCGCTGGCGCCGCAAATCGCCCGCGCCTCGACGCTCATGACCGAATGTCTGCTTGCGGACGGCAAGATCCTCGCCTGCGGCAACGGCGGGTCCGCCTCCGACGCGCAGCATTTCGCCGCCGAAATGGTCGGTCGCTTCGAGCGTGAGCGCCCCGAGCTGCCCGCGATCTCGCTCGCCACCGACACGTCGATCCTAACTGCAATCGCCAACGACTACGACTTCGCCCAGGTGTTCGCCAAGCAGGTACGCGCGCTCGGCGGCGCCGGCGACGTGCTACTCGCAATCTCCACGTCGGGAAACTCGCCGAGCGTCGTGGCTGCAGTCGACGCCGCGCACGAACGCGGCATGCGCGTGGTCGCGCTCACCGGCAAGGGCGGCGGACGAGCGGGCGAACTCCTGACCGCCGACGATGTCCACGTCTGCGTGCCGCACGGGGTGACCGCGCGCATACAGGAGGTGCATCTTCTGGCGATTCATTGCATGTGCGATGCGATCGATGCAAGCCTGCTCGGCGATGAGGAATGAGATGAGAGGAGAGAGCGTCTGGATGGGTTTTGCGAGCCTCGCGCTTGCCACGTCGATCGCGGCACTAAGCGGCTGCGTTCCCGTGGTGATCGGCGCCGGTGTGGCCACCGGTGTGGTTGTGGCGGCCGATCGACGCACGAGCGGAGCGATGCTCGACGACGAAGTCATCGAAGACCGCACCTCGCTGACCATCCAGGAACGGTTCAAGGGCGATTTTCACGTCAACGTGACATGCTACAACGGCATCGCTCTGCTGACCGGCGAAGTGCCTGCCGAGCAGGCGAAGAGGGACGTCGAGGACATCCTGCGGTCCAATCCGAAGGTGCGCGCGGTGCAGGACGAGCTTCTCGTCGGTCCGGTCACCGATCTCGGATCGCGCAGCAACGACACGCTGATCACCTCGAAGGTCAAGTCACGCTTCGTGGAGGCGAACAAGTTCCAGATCAACTACGTCAAGGTCGTCACCGAGCGCGGCGTGGTTTATCTGATGGGTCTCGTCACGCGCGACGAGGGCAACGCGGCCGGCGAGCTCGCCAGCACGACCGCAGGCGTGCAGCGCGTAGTGAAGGTCTTCGAGTACATCAGCGGATGACCGCGGGCGGCGCTTCGGCCCAGCCGGGTTTCGCCGTGAAAATCACGACTCGCGCCGCGCTCGGCGAGCGCGTCAGCGCGCTTCCGCGGCCGCGCGTGTTCACCAACGGCGTGTTCGATCTCATGCACCGAGGGCATATCACGTATCTCGATCGCGCGCGCAGCCTCGGCGCATCGCTGATCGTCGGAGTGAATACCGATGCCTCTGTCCGGCGCCTGGGCAAGGGCGCCGACCGGCCGGTCAATGCGCTGGAGGATCGCCTCGCCGTCCTCGCGGCGCTCGAGTCAGTGAACCTCGTCGTGCCGTTCGATGAGGACACGCCGCTCGCGCTGGTGCTCGCCTGTCACCCGGACATCATTGTCAAGGGCGGCGATTACTCCGTGGAAACCACGGTCGGCGCCGCAGAGGTGATCGGCTGGGGCGGACGATTCGAAGCGATCCCGCTCGTGGCTGGTTGCTCGACCACTCAGCTTATCGCGCGGCTGCGCCGATAGCGGCGCAGTGCAGCCGAGCCCGAGACAGGCCGCTGGTATACTTGAATCGACTTCGCCGGCACCATGTACGAGTCATTGAATCCGACCGGCTTGCAGGCGCTGCTCGCCAGCGAGCCTTCGATGCGGTTGATCGATGTCCGCGGGCCGGCCGAGGTTGCGCGAGGCATGATCCGGGGCGCTCAGCACATCGAGCTCGGCGCGCTTGCTGCGCGAGTCGACGAGCTTGATCCCGATGCACCGCTCGTTCTGTATTGTCTGTCAGGCGCGCGCTCGGCGCAGGGTTGCACGTGGCTTGCACAGAGAGGTTTCCAACGGCTCTACCATCTTCAAGGTGGGATCGCGGCTTGGATGAAGGTCGGGCTGCCGGTGAAGACGTAGGCTCTCGAATGGATGAGACGCTTCAGGTCGATCGCGAAGTGGATGCGCGCGGGCTCAACTGTCCGCTGCCCGTATTGCGCACGAAGAAGGCGTTGAACGACATGAGCAGCGGCGGGCTTCTGCGCATTCTTGCTACCGACCCGGGCTCGGTGCGCGACTTCGAGGCCTTCTGCAGGCAGACCGGAAACGCGCTGCTGCAGCAAAGCGAAAGCGACGGCATATTCGTATTCGTGCTCAGGCGAAAATAGGCGAGCGTCGATGGCCAATGAAATTCAGGCAGTAAGCGAGTTGACGAAGGAATCGTTCGCGCGCTCGATCAACGGCCACTCCTTCGCGGTCATCGACTTCTGGGCGCCCTGGTGCGGACCGTGCCGTGCCTTCGCGCCAGTGTTCGCCGCCGCTGCGACCCGTCATCCCAACGTGCTCTTCGCCAAGGTCAACACCGAGGAGGAGAAGGAGATCGCGGCGCATTTTCGCATCCGCTCGATTCCGACGCTGATGATCTTTCGCGACAACATCATCGTCTTCGCGCAGGCCGGCGCGCTATCCGCCGGCGCGCTCGATCAGGTACTGGCCGCGGCGAAGGGACTCGACATGGATGCGGTGCGGCGCGAAGTCTCGGCGCAGAGCGAAGCTACAAACAAGGAAAACACGCAAGCGTCAACTTAGAAGGACCGCCGCGCTAACCGGCGCTTCAGCGCCGTGTTCAGCGAGTTAGTGCGTCACGTTTACCAGTGACGCACTAACGGCGGTAGCGATTCAGGAAGTCCAGCACGATCCCCTTTTGACTCTTCTCGATCGCGGCGTCGAGGCTGCGGTCGGTTGGATCGTATTGAGCGGCCTTGCGGAAAGCGTTGATCGCGTCCTGATGGTAGCCCTGCGCCTGCATGGCATAGCCGAGGCAGCGCCAAGGCTCCGGGTTCCAGAATTCGAGGTCGGTCCACGCCTGGCAGAGCTCGGCGGCGCGGCGCCAGTTGCCGGCGCGCAGCATGCGCGGGCCCTCTCCGCGCAGCAGCGCGAGTCGCGCCTGTCGCTCCGCGAAGAGGGATGCCGTATCGACGTCATCGACAGCCGGGGCCGTGACGGGAGCCGGCGCTGGTTCGGGAGCGACCGCGCTGCGAGCGATGGAGCTGATCTTGCCGGCCTCGCCCTGCATTCCGTACGACAGCAATGACGGCGGCGAAGGCACCCACGTCGCGACCGCGCCACGCGCCATTGCGATCGATTCAGTCATCGGCTCGTGCCACGCCACACCGTAGAGCCAGAGCATGGCTGCGAGGCCCACTATACCGGTGAAGATGTTGAGTGCGCCAGGCGGGCTGTGCGTCACCAGACAATCTTCCGTGAAATCCCAATCGGTCTCGCCGTTCTGCGCCACCTTCTCGTAGGCAATAGCGATCAGGATGGGGGCGAAGAGCGGAAACCCGCAGGCGATGCCTTCCCACCACACCCGAAATCCGCGCCGCAGTGCGCGCTCCAACTGGGCGCGCACGTCGCGTCGCGCGTAGGCATCGCTGATAGAAAACTGCAGGTACACGCCGAAGAGCCACTTGCCGGGCGTCTGCTGGAGCGAGGCGATCAGCAAGGCTTCGACCGGCACCCAGCTCGCGGTAATAAGCACCGGCGCGAACAAAGGGTGCCCAAGCCAGAATGCTGCTTCGTCGCCCACGATGCCGGCACCGTGAAGCTCGGACAGCAGCAGCGCGAGCACGAGTCCCCAGATGGCGTAGTCAAACAGCCGCGCCGCGAGGCGATTCCAAGGACGCGGCTCGCTCGTGCGGCCGGCCTTTGCGCGCTCGAGCTCCGCCATGCGCAGCTGGAAGATCCAGCTCGCATCTTCCTGCGGCGCATTGGTGCCGAGGAAGACGCTTTTCTCGCGGCGCCAGTTGAGGATCGCGATATCGGTCTGCGGCAGCAGCCCCGGCGTGGTGATCACGCGCCGGCGGCGCATGAACGCGATGCCGTGCACGATGCCGTACACCATCGTCAGCACAAGCAACGTCAGCGTGAGCCACACCAGCACCTGCTTCGCGACGAGAACGGTATCGGCCGGCGTGACGAAGACGATCGCCCCTGCTATGAACGCACCGAAGAGCAGGCAGAGCGCGACGCGTCCGGGTAGCGAGCGCCCGAACGAAGCGACGACGCGCTCGGTGAGCCCGGGATGATGCAGTGATTTTTCCGGCGCTTGAGGCGCGGTGAGAAGCTGCTCGTCGATGGCATCGATCGCTTCTTCGTCGCCGGCTTGGGTGGCAGTGCCCACCGCATTTGCGTCGATCGCGACGTTGGTCACGAAGTGCGCGATGCGCTCCTCGGTATTCGTCTCGGTGGTCGTCAGCAATTCCTGATCGTAGCGTTGGCGATGCTCCGGTTCGCTCAGTATGCGGCTGGCATGATTGATGAAGCGCAGCGCCTCTTCGACGTTGCCCTGGCCGTCGCGCGTCTTCGCGTAATACTTGCGGATCAGGCGACGCAACGCCGCGCGCACCTCTTCATCCGAGGCGGTGGGCGCGATGCCGAGGGCTTCGTATAGCGTCGCTTTCATGTCCCTTGCGCGCGAAAAGGGGCAATTTTGACGCTGGAATCTTCGGTTAATTGGGCCTGCATTGCAAGCCGAAGGCTGCGCGGGGTCGCGACAGTGTTTCGAAGCTGGCGCTGCGCGGCAAACGCTGCCGCCCAGCGTCAGTATGGCAAAAAAAGCGGCCCGCAGGCCGCCTTTCCTCGGATTGGTTTGCGGCGCTATTCGCCCTGCTTTTCCTCTCGTTGCGAGAGCTTTTCACGGATGCGCGCCGACTTCCCGGAGCGTCCGCGCAGATAATAGAGCTTGGCACGGCGCACGTCGCCTTTGCGCTTCACCTCGATGCTGGCGATCAGCGGCGAATAGGTCTGGAAGGTGCGCTCCACACCCTCTCCGCTCGATACTTTACGCACGACGAAGGACGAATTGAGACCACGGTTGCGCTTGGCCATCACGACGCCTTCGTAGGCTTGCACGCGCTTGCGCTCGCCCTCGACGACATTGACGTTGACGACGATGGTGTCGCCCGGTGCGAACTCCGGAATCGTCTTGCCCAGGCGGGCGATTTCTTCCTGCTCCAGCTGTTTGATCACGTTCATTTCGCTTCTCTCCGTTGCGCAAGGTCCTGCTCGCGCCTGAATTCTTCCAGCAATGCCGCCTCTTCGGCATTCATCCCGCGCGCCGCCAGCATGTCCGGCCGCCGCTGCCACGTCCTTCCCAGCGACTGCTTGAGCCGCCAGCGTGCGATCTCGGCGTGATTCCCAGACAATAGCACTGCCGGAACCGCTGTGCCCGCATAACTTTCGGGGCGCGTGTAGTGCTGACAGTCGAGCAGCCCGCCAACGAATGATTCCTGCACGCTCGACTGCTCGTCGTTCAAGGCGCCCGGCAACAGCCGCACCATCGCGTCGACCAGCATGAGCGCCGGAAGCTCACCGCCCGAGACCACAAAGTCACCGATCGAAAGCTCCAGGTCGACCGCGCGCTCCAAAACGCGCTCGTCGATGGCCTCATAGCGTCCGGCGACGATCACCAGCCCCTGCAGCGCCGCGAGCTCGGCCACGCGCCGATGCGTCAGCCTCTCGCCCTGCGGCGACATGTATACGACGCGCTGCCCCGCTACACCCGCGCCGACGAGCGCGCCGCGAGCCGCGGCTATTGCCTTCTCCAGCGGCTCGGCGAGCATCACCATGCCCGGCCCGCCACCGTACGGCCGGTCGTCGACCGTCCGATGACGGTCGGTCGCGAAATCGCGCGGGTTCACTGTGCCGAGCTGCCACAGTCCGCGCTCCCGCGCTCGTCCCGTCACGCCGGTGGACGCAACGGCCTCCACCATTTCGGGAAAGAGCGTGATGATCTCGATCCGCATTACCGCCGACACTCCACGGCCACCACCGCCGCTATCCCTTGCTCATGGGCCAATCGACGACGATGCGCCCATGCTCCATATCGATCGCTTCGACGTAAGCCGGCACCAGAGGGATCAGCTCTTCGGTTCCGCCTTCGCTCTCGACCCGCAGCAGGGCGTGAGCCGGCGTTTCCAGCAATCCTGCGACCCGACCCAACCGGTCCCCCTGCCTGTTCACGACTGTCAATTCGAGAAGGTCGGCCAGGTAGACTTCACCGCTGGCAAGCTTCGGAAGTGCGGCGCGCGGCACGCCGATCGCGGCACCTCGCCATGCGGCAGCATCTTCGCGCTTGTTCAAACCATCGAGGCGCGCCACCAAGGTGTCGGCATGACTACGCGCTTCGACCACCGCAAACTCTCGCCAATCTTCGCCCTTGCTCGCCAGCCACCAGCGTCGCTGTGCGATCAACGCGGCGGGCGAACTGGTGAAGGCTCGCAGCTTGATCCAGCCTCTCACTCCGTAGGGAGCAAGCACGCGCCCCATGACGATCATGCGGCTTGCGCCCTTCAGCCCAGGCGCCGGGGCGGCGCGCTGCTCTGATGTCAGCTCGGCGCCTTCGCGCTGCGTGCTAGCCTGCTGCGCCCGATTGCGCGGCCGGCTTCGCTCCCGCGACCCGCTTGACGAGCCCGGCGACCGTCTCGGAAAGCTTCGCACCCTGTTGCCGCCAGTGATCGATCCGATCCAGCGACAGGCGCAAGGCTTCTTCGCTATCGCCCGCTATCGGGTTGTAGAAACCGACCCGCTCGATGAACCGGCCGTCACGCCGGTTACGCGAGTCGGCGACCACGACGTTGAAGAAGGGCCGCTTCTTGGCACCGCCGCGCGCGAGCCGAATCACCACCATTGCATTGCCCCGAGTGAAAAAAGACGTTGATTATAAGGCAGAAAGACGGCTCGTGGCAAGGTATTGCGCTGTCGCGATCTCGTCTTCCTCAGCGCAGGCCTGGAAAAGCCCCCTTCAGCCCGCGCAGCATCTTCTGCCTGCCTCCGCGGCTGACCATCTTCATCATCTTCCTCGCCTGTTCGAACTGGCTGAGCAGCCGGTTGACCTCCTGCACCGACACGCCGGCGCCAGTAGCGATGCGGCGCTTGCGAGAAGCCTTCAGCAGTTCCGGTTTTGCGCGCTCTTCCGGCGTCATCGAGTTGATGATGCCTTCGAGCCGCCGAATGCTGCGCTCTTCGATCTGGCTTGATTGAGCGCCTTGAAGAGCATGGGCGATTTCGGCCGGGAGCTTGTCGAGCAGCCCCTCCATGCCGCCGAGCTTGCGCATCTCGCCGATCTGCGCCTTGAAATCATCCAGATCGAAGCCCTTCCCGCTCTTGATCTTGCGCGCCAGCTTCTCCGCCTGATCGCGATCGACCTGGCGGTGCGCGTCCTCGATCAGCGTAAGCACATCGCCCATCCCGAGAATGCGTGCAGCCATGCGGTCAGGATGGAAGATTTCCAGTCCATCGGGCTTTTCCGACACGCCGACGAACTTGATCGCCGCACCTGTGATCTCCCGCACCGACAAGGCGGCGCCACCGCGCGCATCGCCGTCGAGTTTCGTCAGCACGATGCCGGTGAGCGGCAGCACTTCGGCGAAAGCTCGCGCGGTGTTCACCGCATCCTGCCCCTGCATCGAATCGACGACGAAGAGCGTCTCGGCTGGCGTGAGTGCGGCGTGCAGCGCGGCGATCTCGCGCATCATCGCCTCGTCGATCGCAAGTCGTCCCGCGGTATCCACGATCAGCACGTCGTGGTAATGCGTTCGCGCCCAGCCGAGCGCAGCCACTGCGATCGCGACCGGCTCACTGCCGGCTGCGGGCGTGAAGTAATCGGCTCCAATTTGTTCGGCGAGTGTTTCGAGCTGCGTCATCGCCGCCGGCCGGTAGACGTCGCAGCTCGCGAGCAATACTTTCTTGCGCTCGCTTTCGCGCAGCCGCCGCGCGAGCTTCGCCGCCGACGTCGTCTTGCCCGAACCCTGCAAGCCCGCGAGGAGGATCACCGCAGGCGGGGTTGTCGCCAAGTTGAGGGGAGCCGCGGAACCGCCCATGAGCGCTGCCAGCTCGCGCTGCACGATGCCGATCAATGCCTGTCCCGGTGTGAGGGATCCGATCACCTCCTGCCCCAATGATCTTTCGCGAACCGCAGCGATGAAGCGCTTGACGATCGGCAGCGCGACGTCCGCCTCGAGCAGCGCCAGACGAGCCTCGCGCAGAGCCTCGTCGATGTTGCCCTCGGTGAGACGCGCCTCGCCGCGCAGCGTCTTCATCAAGCGGCCGAGTCGCTGGGTGAGAAGATCGAGCATCGAGGGAGGTCAGTCGGGAAAGCGCCGCGGCAGGAACAAGCACAGCGCTGGTGTACACTCACGCTGCTGAGCACGTCGGCAGGCATGATTTTACTCTACTTGCTCGTTCCGGCCGCTTACCTGGTCGCGGCATGGCCGGATTGGCAACGCTTGGCACAACCCACCTCGCCGCAGTCGTCCGGTGTCGCCGCGTTGTCGCGGTGGCTGCCCGCGTTCGCGCTGACCGGGCACGCTGTACTGGTCGCCAGCAGCGTATTCACGCGCGACGGACTCGATCTGAGCCTCGTCAACGCCACTTCGGCCGTCGCCGGCTCGGCGGCGCTTTTCGCATGGAGCGTCGGGCTGGGCGGTGCGCTGCCCGGCGTGTCGGCCATCACCTTGCCCGTTGCCGCGCTTGCGTCAACGCTCCCCGGCCTGCTGCCGAACCCGCATCGGTTTTCTTTCACCGACGAGCCGCTGGCTGCTTTGCACATCGCAGTGGCGCTGATGGCCTACGCTCTGTTCATCGTCGCGGCGCTGCAGGCTCTTGTGCTGCTCGGCCTCGAGCGCAGGCTGCATCGCGGCCTTCCCGATCCACACGCCGGCCCTGTCCCGCTGCTCACGCTCGAGCAATTCCTCTTTCGTCTGCTGGACGCGGGTTTTGTCCTGCTGACCATTACCCTCGCGAGCGGCGCGATATTCTCCGAAGACGTGTTCGGCAGACCGTTCCGGTTTACGCACAAGATCGTGTTCTCGGTGCTTGCGTGGTTCACCTTCGGCGCGCTCCTCGTCGGTCGCCATCGTTACGGCTGGCGCGGCCGCAGCGCCCTTATGTGGGTGCTCGCCGGAACGGTCTTGCTTGTGCTCGCCTACTTCGGAAGCAAGTTCGTCCTTGAGGTTATTCTCGGCCGCTAACGGACCTCGATGACCGAGTTTTCGCTCAATACGCTGCTCGTCGCCCTTGGCGCTCTGCTCGTGGTGTCGGGATTCTTCTCGATCGCCGAAACAGCGATGATGGCGGTCAATCGGTATCGGCTGCGTCATCGCGCGAAGAAGGGCGCCCGCGGCGCCAAGCTTGCGCTCTCGCTGCTGGCGCAGACCGACAAGCTGCTCGGAGTGATCCTGCTGGGCAACACGCTGGTCGCGGCGGCCGCCGCCACCCTCACGGCGGTGATCACCAAGCGCCTCTTCGGCGAAGGTGAAGTTGCGCTGGCGCTCGGAACTGTCGCCATCACGCTCGCGCTCCTCGTCTTCTCCGAGATCACGCCCAAGGTGGTGGGTGCGGCGTATGCAGATCGCATCGCGCCGCTTCTTGCCTTCGTGCTCGCGCCGCTGCTACGCCTCGCCTATCCCGCGGTGTGGGCAGTCAACCTCGTCGTGCGCGGACTGCTGAAATTGCTCTGGCTCAATCCGGAGGCAGACCCGCACGCGAAGCTGTCGCAGGAAGAGTTGCGGAGCCTCGTGCTCGAAGCACATTACTTTCGCGGCAAGCATCGCGCCATGCTCGCCAATCTGTTCGATCTGGAAGCGGTCAGCGTCGACGACGTCATGACGCCGCGCAGCCACATCGAGGCGATCGACCTGGGCGCCAAACCGGCAACGCTCACGCAACAGCTTGCTAACAGTTACCACACGCGGCTTCCGGCCTACGAAGAAGAGCTCGACAACATCGTCGGGATCATTCACGTGAAGCAGGTGTTGCGGCTGCAGCAAACCGACGAGATCGACGCCGAGCAATTGCGCACCATCGTTCGTCCCGCGTACTTCATTCCCGCGGGCACTCCACTGCTCGCCCAGTTGCAGCAGTTTCAGGCGGCGCAGCAGCGCCTGGGCCTGGTCGTCGACGAATACGGCGAGCTTCTCGGGTTGGTCACGCTCGAAGACATACTCGAGGAGATCGTCGGCGAGTTCACGACACAAGGCCCGGGCGGGTCCGAATCGCTGCAGCGCGAGGCGGACGGCAGCGCGATCGTCGACGGCATGACGCCGCTGCGCACGCTCAATCGCAAGCTGGGAACGGACTTTCCGGTCGACGGACCGAAGACGCTCAACGGGCTGATCGTCGAGAAGCTCGGCGAGATTCCAGTCGCCGGCGCGAGATTGCGCATCGCAAGCCAGAGCGTTGAAGTCCTTCAAGTTCAGGACCGGGCGGTCCGGGTCGCAAAGCTGCTTCCACCTCTGGGCCGTGGCACGGCTCCTGCTTTACAAACCAGCGGGGAGCAGGCATCATCGATTCGTTAACTTTTATGCTGCTGGAATAGGCGCTTAGGAGCCGATCTTCCAGCAAGACTGGACGACTAGAGGCTGATGGCAACGCAGGCAGCAATCCGGAACATCAGCGGGCTTGCACGAGCCATGGTGCAGCACGGGCTGCTCTCGGAAAACGATGCGGAAGCGCTGCAGAGCCAAGCCCAGTCCGCCAACATCGGCTTCGTCGAGCAGACAGTCAGCAGCAAGAAGATGACCGCCGCACAGGTGGCGGTCTTCGCGTCGCGCGCCTTCGGCACGCCATTACTCGACCTCGCCGGTTTCGACCTCGAGCACATCAACAAGGATCTCGTGGACCCGAAGCTTGCCGCGACACGCCGCGTGCTGCCGCTGCACAAGCGCGGCAACCGGCTCTTCGTCGCGGTTTCCGATCCAGCCAACCTCCAGGCGCTGGACGAAGTCCGATTCAAGACCAACCTCGTGATCGACCCGGTCGTGGTGGAGGACGACAAGCTCGGCCAGGCGATCGCGAAGGTCCTGGAGACTGCCGGTCAGACGCTGAAGGATCTCACGGTCAGCGAAAGCGATCTTGAGGTCGATCTCGACGAAGGCAACAAGAGCACGGCCGACGAAGCGAACCCCGACGTCGAGGACGCACCCGTCGTTCGTTACATCCAGAAGATTCTGCTCGATGCCATTGGCGCCGGCGTTTCCGATATCCACTTCGAACCCTATGAGAAGTTCTATCGCGTGCGTTACCGGCTCGACGGGGTGCTGATGGAGGTGGCGCAGCCACCGATTGCCATCAAGGACAAGGTCGCATCGCGGATCAAGGTGATCTCCAAGCTGGACATCTCGGAGAAGCGTGTGCCGCAGGACGGGCGCATGAAGCTCGTGCTGTCGAAGAATCGGACGATCGACTTCCGTGTCAGCACGCTGCCCACGCTTTACGGCGAAAAATTGGTCCTGCGCATTCTGGATGCGGCGGGCGTCAAGCTCGGCATCGAGGCCCTCGGCTATGAAGCCGACCAGCAACGCCTGCTCATGGACGCGATCGCCCGTCCCTACGGCATGATTCTCGTCACCGGCCCAACCGGCAGCGGCAAGACCGTGTCGCTGTACACCTGCCTCAACATTCTGAACCAGCCGGGCATCAACATCGCAACTGCCGAAGACCCGGCCGAAATACAGCTCCCGGGCATCAACCAGGTCAACGTCAACGACAAGGCGGGCCTCAACTTCGCCACCGCGCTGCGCGCGTTTCTGCGCCAGGACCCCGACATCATCATGGTCGGGGAAATCCGCGACCTCGAGACGGCAGAGATCTCGGTCAAAGCTGCGCAGACAGGCCATTTGGTGCTGTCTACGCTACACACCAACGATGCGCCGGCGACTTTGACGCGACTCGCGAACATGGGCGTGGCGCCGTTCAACATCGCATCGAGCGTACTCCTGATCACGGCACAGCGGCTCGCACGTAAGCTCTGCTCGAATTGCAAGAAGCCTGAGGACATTCCGCCCGAAGCGTTGGTCGGTGCCGGCTTCTCCGAAGAGGATATCGACGGGTCGTGGCAGGCGTACGGACCGACCGGCTGCAGCGAGTGCCGCAATACGGGCTACAAGGGACGACTGGGCATCTACGAAGTAATGCCGATCTCGGACGAAATGCGACAGCTCATCATGCGCAGTGGAACCTCACTGGACATCGCCGCGCAGGCTCAGAAAGAAGGCATCCGCAATTTGCGACAGTCGGGCTTGTTGAAAGTCAAACAGGGTGTGACTTCGCTCGAGGAGATCGAAGCGGTCACCAACGAGTAATCACCACGGAACCGAAATCATATGGCCACCGCGATCGCGCAGCGCCGGGAAAGTCAAATCAAGGAATACACCTTCCTGTGGGAAGGGGTCGACCGCAACAACCGCCATGTGCGCGGCGAAACGAAGGCGGCCTCCGAAGCGGTCGTCAACTCCAATCTGAGGCGCCAGGGAATCCGCATCACCAAGCTGCGGCGGCAGACCTTCCGCGGTGGCGGTCGGGTCAACGAGAAGGACATTACGTTCTTCACGCGCCAGCTGGCGACGATGCTCAAAGCCGGGGTACCGCTGCTGCAGTCGTTCGAGATCATTGCTCGCGGGCACAAGAACCCTCGCTTTGCGCGCCTGATGATGGAGATCAAGGGGCGGATTGAAGCGGGTTCGAGCCTCTCGCAGGCTTTCCGGGAGCACCCCGGACAATTCGACTCGCTGTACTGCAACCTGGTCGGTGCGGGCGAGACTGCGGGGATGCTGGATGGAATCCTCGAGCGACTCGCAACCTACAAGGAGAAGATTCTCGCCATCAAGAGCAAGATCAAGTCCGCGCTCTTTTATCCAACCACCGTGGTCGTGGTTGCGATCGGCGTGGTAACCGTGATCATGATCTGGGTGATTCCCGCCTTCAAGCAGGTCTTCACCAATTTCGGAGCCAATCTGCCCGCGCCAACATTGGTCGTCATTGGGATATCCGATTTCTTTGTCGCCTGGTGGTGGGTGATGGCTGCCATCATTGCGGGTACCGTGATGGGGCTCTTCGTTTTGCATCGCCGCTCCGCAGCGTTCCGCTACACACTCGATCGGATTTCGCTCAAGGTGCCCATTGTCGGCGGCATCATAGAAAAGGCCACGATCGCCCGCTGGACACGCACGCTGTCGACGATGTTTGCGGCTGGCGTGCCGCTGGTCGAGGCGCTAGACGCAGTCGCCGGAGCGGCCGGGAACGCCGTCTACGCCGCGGGGACAAAAAAAATTCAAACCGAGGTCAGCACGGGTACGACCCTGACCAACGCCATGCACAACACGGGACTTTTTCCAAGCATGGTGCTGCAGATGACTCAGATTGGCGAAGAATCCGGGTCGCTCGATGGAATGTTGTCTCGAGTAGCGGACTTCTTCGAGCGCGAGGTCGACGACGCGGTTGCCGCGCTCTCGAGCTTGCTCGAGCCGATCATCATCGTCTTTCTCGGTGTCGTGATCGGTGGGCTGGTTGTCGCGATGTATCTGCCGATCTTCAAGCTCGGCGCAGTGATCTAAGACTTCGCCGTCAACTCATGCCGGCGCTAGCGACGGATCCGCAGACCGTTGCGGTTGTCGCCGGCATCGTCGGTCTTTGCGTCGGGAGCTTCGTTAACGTCGTTATTCACCGCCTGCCCAAAATGCTCGATCGCGGCTGGCGCGCGCAGTGCGCCGAGCTTGCAGGTGAGAGCGTGGCGGAGCTGCCACGCTACAACCTGGTGACCCCGCGCTCGCAGTGTCCGTCCTGCGGACACCCGATTTCGGCGCTAGAGAACGTTCCGGTGTTGAGCTATCTCGTGCTGCGCGGGCGCTGCTCGGCGTGCAAAGCATGGATCTCGGCGCGCTATCCGCTGGTCGAGCTCCTGACCGGCGCACTCACCGTCGCTGCCGCGCTGCGTTTCCAGGGCGTCCCGGCGATCGCCGCCGCTTCGCTGCTCCTTTGGACGCTGGTGGCGTTGACCTTCATCGATTTCGACACTCAACTCTTGCCTGACAGTGTCACGCTGCCGTTGCTCTGGGCCGGCCTCATCGTCAACGCGGCCGGGATCCTGCCAGGCGTGACGCTGCGCGATGCCGTTATCGGCGCGGTGGCCGGATATCTTGCCCTGTGGATCGTCTACTGGTTGTTCAAGCTGATTCGCGGCAAGGAAGGGATGGGCTACGGTGATTTCAAGCTTCTCGCCGCGCTCGGCGCGTGGATGGGCTGGCAGCTGCTGCTGCCGATTGTGCTGCTCTCCTCGCTGGTTGGAGCCGCAGTCGGCATTGGTCTCGTGGTATTCAAGGGCCGCGATCACCAGATTCCGCTCGCTTTCGGGCCGTTCCTCGCCATTGCCGGCGCGATCGCCCTCTTTTTCGGTCGGTCGCTGATGGCGCTCTACCTTCCGGGTTGAACGTGGCCTGTGTCGTTGGCCTCACCGGCGGCATCGGCAGCGGCAAAACAGCTGTGGCGCATGCCTTTGGCCGATTGGGCATTGAGATCGTAGACACCGATCAGCTTGCGCATCGACTATCCGCTTCGGGCGAGCCCGGCTTTGCTGCGATCCGTGCTGCGCTTGCCGGTGTTCCGCTGCTCGCGGACGGCGAGATCGATCGCGCGGCGCTGCGGCGGATCGTATTTGCAGACCCGATGAAACGGGCGCAGCTGGAGAACGCCCTGCACCCGCTTATCAGCGCCGAGGCTCGGCGGCTGATCGCTCGATGGTCCGGCCCTTATGGGGTCGTCGTCGTGCCGCTGCTGCTGGAGCACGAGGGACTGCGCGCGGTCGTGGATCGCGTGCTGGTGGTCGACTGTCCGGAGAAGGAGCAAGTCCGACGAGTCGTCGCACGCAGCGGCATCGCTCCCGCGGAAGTGCGCACGATCATGGCTGCACAGCTGCCGCGGGAGCGCAGGCTCGCGGCGGCCGATGACGTGATCGACAACGCGGGAGCGCCCGAAGCGATCGCACCGCAAGTAGCGGCGCTCGACCGCCGTTATCGCGAATTGGCAGCCGCGCGCTGCGCGTCATGAAATTCGTTCCGGAAAGCGCGTTTGCAACGCCACACGCCGCGGTTGGTGCACAATGGCGACACCGTCTGAACTGGCACCGCGCGTGATCTGCTACGAGCATCCATTGAACGAGCGCATCCGCACGCTGATGCGCCTCGAAGATCTGTACCGGCGGGCGCTCTTCTTCACCGCGGAAACGGAAGCAGCCGACCATCACGCTGCGCTGCTGTCGCTGTTCGAAATAATCGATGTCGCCGCGCGTGCCGATCTCAAGACGGACATCCTGCAGGAGCTCGAGCGACAGCGCCAGCTGCTGGTGCCACTGCGGAACAATCCTGCCATCGAGGCCGAAGCGCTCGACGCGGTGCTCGCCGAGATCGATAACGTGGCGGCGAACCTGCTCGCTCAAACGGGCAAGATCGGACAGCAGTTGCGCGACAACGAATGGCTGATGGCGATCAAGCAGCGCACCGGCATTCCCGGCGGAGCCTGCGAATTCGATCTGCCGGCCTACCACCATTGGCTGCACGTAGCGCCGACCGCGCGCAAACGCGATCTCGAAGGATGGCTCGCGCCGCTGCTGCCGATCCACTCGGGATTGGCGATCATCCTGCGGCTGCTTCGCGACAACGGGAAGACGAGCCAGCAAGTCGCATATCGCGGCGTCTTTCAGTCGATGCTGACGACCACCAAGGTCGCGCAGCTGCTTCGGCTTTCCCTCGGCGCCGACCTGCCGTGCGTTCCGGAAATCAGCGCCAACAAGTACGCGCTCAACATTCGCTTTGTCGGAGTGAACGGCATGGACCGCGGCTCGGTCTATGACGGCGACGTCGAGTTCGAGTTGATGTTCTGTAATCTGTAGCGGTCATGACGCAAGGACGCATCGTGAGCTGCCCGCAGTGCGGCGCACCCGTCGCGTGGACCCCGGCAAGTCGTTTCCGTCCTTTCTGCTCCGAGCGCTGCCGGATGATCGACCTCGGCGCCTGGGCGAGCGAGTCCTATCGCGTGCCCGTCGCCGAGGAATCCGTCGAAGCCGACGACGAACGTCCGGAAAACCCGTCGTGACTAGCTTTCCCACGCCGCGCGGCGCAGGGCGACGCCATGCGCGCCGCAATCCATTGCCGTTTCCAGGTCGGCTGCGCTCAATCCGCCCAGCGCATAGACAGGTATCGAGACGCCGGGAAGCAGCGCCGCGACGCGAGCCCAGCCGAGAGGCTCGCTCCACGGGTGCGTCGGCGTGGCCGCTACGGGTCCGAGCACGGCGAAATCCACTCCCAACGCCGCGGCGTGCTCGAGCTCCGCTCGATCGTGGCACGACGCGGCACAGAGCATTCCATCCGCGCGCACACGCTCGTCGAGCAAGGTCGCGGCGGGCCAGTGCACGCCATCGCATCCGAGAGCGCGGGCGAGCGCGGCATCGCCGTTGAGCAAGACGCGCGCGCGCGCGGGACGCGCAACGGATAGGATTCGCTCGGCGAGTCTCGCGATCCGTTCGACCGGCCAGCTCTTCTCGCGAAGCTGGATCAGACGCAGGCCACCGTCGACCGCATGCCGGACGCGAACGAGGAATGCATCCTCACCCATCTCGTCGGCCATGGAGATTCCATAAACCGGCGGCAACTCGAGCGCGCGCAGGATCGTCGTGTTTGCCGGCAACAATGGAGCGACTTGGAACGCGCCGGGAATCTGCCAGGCGATCGCCTGTCCGTCGCGTCCCTGCGGTTCGCCGCGCCAGTCGAACACGCGGAAGAAAGCGAGCTCAACGTTTGCGTGCGGATAGTGGTAGCGCTGAGTGAGCCATGGCGCCGCGCGCACCACTTCGATGCCTAGCTCTTCATGCAGCTCCCGCGCGAGCGCGTCTCGCGGCAATTCGCCGGGCTCGAGCTTTCCTCCGGGGAATTCCCAGTATCCTGGGTATGGTGTTCCCGCGAGCCGCTGCGCAAGCAGCACACGGCCATCGGGTCGCTGCAAGACCGCGACCGCGACCGGGACGATCGGTGGTTCGCTCAACGTTCCTTGCCGGAAGCAAGTGCGCTACGGCCAGCGTGCGCTCGCGCGAACTGCCAAGCCACGCGCCCGCTGCGTGACCCGCGGTGTAGCGAGAACTGGATCGCTTCGCGGTGCAGTGCCTCGATGCCTCGCGCGTCGCGCGGGAGTTTCGCCCCGAATACGCCGAGCCAGCCGTCCACCGCGGCCAAATAGTCGTTCTGGCTGAACGGATAGAATGAGATCCACAATCCGAAGCGCTCCGAGAGCGAAATTTTCTCCTCGATCGATTCGCCGGGGTGAACCTCTTCGCCCACGTGCTTGGTCTCGAGGTTTTCGCTGAAGTATTCTGGAATGAGATGTCGCCGGTTGGACGTCGCGTAGATCAGCACGTTGAGCGAAGGCTGCGCGAGGCTGCCGTCGAGCATGACCTTGAGCGCCTTGTAACCGGGCTCGTTGGCGTCGAAGGAAAGATCGTCGCAGAAGACGATGAATCGCTCCGGCCGCCCGGCGATTACGTCCGTGATGTCCGGCAGATCGACGAGATCGGTCTTCTCCACTTCGATCAGCCGCAGCCCCTTGGCGCCATACTTGACCAGCATCGCCTTGACCAGCGAAGACTTGCCGGTGCCACGCGAGCCGGTCAGCAGCACGTTGTTCGCGGGGAGCCCCACGACGAACTGACGCGTGTTACCGTCGATGGCGCGCTTCTGGTCGTCAATCGCGACCAGATAGTCGAGCTTGATCGCTTGCGGATCGGTAATCGCCTGCAGGAACCCGCGCGTCCCGCGCTTGCGCCAGCGAAAAGCGCGGGCGCTCCAGTCGGGCGGCGGCGGCGGCGGGGGCAGGCAGGCCTCGAGCCGCTTAAGGACGCCTTCAGCGCGGTCGAGCGCGCGCGAGAGCGAATCGCCGGCGTTCTTGCGCGCCATCAGGTTCGATAGTCGGCGTTGATGCGAACGTAATCCTGGGACAGGTCGCAGGTCCACACGGTGGCGCTCGCTTCGCCCCGCCCGAGCGAAACGCGAACGCCGATCTCCGCCTTCGCCATGACACGCTGCCCGTCTTCCTCGCGATAGGAAGCCGCTCGGCCTCCATCGGCCACGACCTTGACTTCGTCCAGCCAGAACGAGACGCCGCTCGGGTCGAGATCGTCGAGCCCGGCGTTGCCGATCGCGCAGACGATCCTGCCGAGATTCGGGTCCGAGGCAAAGAATGCCGTCTTGACCAGGGGCGACTGCGCAATCGTGCGCGCGACGCGATCGCATTCGCTCTCGTCGCGGCCCCCCTCGACCCGGATCGTGATGAACTTGGTCGCGCCTTCGCCGTCGCGCACGATCGCCTGCGCGAGCTCGCAAGCGACGGCGGCAATCGCCTTCTTGAGCGGAGCGAATCGCGGATCCTTGCGATCAGCGACCGGCGTCAAAGGCGCGCGATGCGACGACATGACGACGAAGCTGTCGTTGGTCGACGTGTCGCCGTCGATCGTGATCCGATTGAAGGATTCGCGCGCAACCGCAAAGGTAAGCTCGTCCAGCAGCGGGCGCGCGACCGGCGCGTCCGTAGCGACGAAGCCGAGCAACGTAGCCATGTTCGGCGCGATCATGCCCGCGCCCTTGGCGATTCCGGTCACGGTGATCGGCACCCCGTCTATCGTCACGCGCCGCGATGCCCCCTTCGGTACGGTGTCGGTGGTCATGATCGCGCGCACTGCGGCATGCCAGCCACCCTCTACCAGCGCCTCGCGGCAGGCGGGAAGCGCTCGGACGATTCGATCGACGGGTAAAGGTTCCATGATGACGCCGGTCGAGAAAGGAAGCACCGCCTCCGGCACGCACTCGACGAGCCTCGCAACGTTTGCGCAGGTCTCGCGCGCGTCGGCGAGCCCCGGTTCGCCGGTCCCCGCATTTGCATTGCCGGCGTTGACGACGAGCGCACCGATCGACTTCGCGCGCGTCAGGTGCTCGCGGCAAACCTGGACCGGCGCCGCGCTGAAGCGATTTTCGGTGAACACCCCCGCCGCCTGCGCGCCGGGCGCGAGACGCACCAGCAGCAGATCGTCGCGCGACCAATTCTTGATGCCGGCGCGCGCCGTGCCGAGCGCCACGCCCGGAACAGGGAGTAGGTCGCCGGGCGCGGGAGGCGTGTAGTTGACGGGCATGGGAGCCGCGTCAAATTCTTCCGTGGCAGTACTTGTATTTCTTGCCGCTGCCGCAGGGACAGGGGTCGTTGCGCCCGACCTTCTGGCCGGCCCGCGTGAATGGCGGCGGCGCGGCCGCGACACGCGGCGCTTCGGCGACGGCCGCGATCGCCTCGTCGTAGTCCGCGTGCTGGTATTGCACGTTTGACATCGCCGGGGCCTCCTCGACCGCGGCGACGTCCTGCTGCGTACGAACCTCGATGGTGAGGACGTACTGCACGACCTCGTGCTTGATGCGATCGAGCATGTCCGAGAACAGCTCGAAGGCCTCGCGCTTGTATTCCTGCTTCGGGTTCTTCTGCGCGTAGCCGCGCAAATGGATGCCCTGCCGCAGGTAGTCGAGCGCGGCGAGGTGCTCGCGCCAATGCTTGTCGAGCGTCTGCAGCATCAGCGTCCGCTCGAACTGATGGAACAGATCTCCTCCGACCTGCGCAACCTTGCCCTCATAAGCCTCGAGGGCCACCTCGCGCACGCGTTCGATGATCTGTTCGTCCGAGAGCTCGGACTCGCTCTTAATCCATTGGGCAATCGGCGCCGAGACCTGGTATTCCGCGGTCAACGCCGTCTCGAGCGCGGGGATGTCCCATTGTTCCTCCACCGACTCACGCGGGACGTAGATACGTACGGTGTCTTCGAGCTGGCCCGCGATCATGTTACGAATGGTCTCCGAGATGTCCTCGGTTTCGAGCAACTCGTCGCGCTGCTGGTAGATAACGCGACGCTGATCGTTGGCGACGTCGTCGTATTCAAGCAACTGCTTGCGAATATCGAAGTTGCGAGATTCGACGCGGGTCTGAGCCTTGGCGATCGAGCGATTGACGATCGGATGCTCGATGGGTTCGCCTTCGGGCATCTTCAGGCGCTGCATAATGCTGGACAGCCGCTCGCCGCCGAAGATGCGTAGCAGCGGATCCTCGAGCGATAGATAGAACCGCGACGAGCCCGGATCTCCCTGTCTTCCTGAGCGCCCGCGCAACTGATTGTCGATGCGTCGCGATTCGTGCCGCTCGGTGCCTACGATGTGCAGTCCACCGGCGGCGATGACCTCGTTGTGCTTGATCTGCCAGTCGGAGCGCAGCTTCGCGATCTGCAGGTCCTTTTCTGTTTGCAACAGCTCGGGATCCTCGCGCAACTTCAGGACTTGCGGCTCGACTGCACCGCCCAGCACGATGTCGGTGCCGCGTCCCGCCATGTTCGTTGCGATCGTGATCATCTTGGGACGCCCGGCCTGAGCGACGATCTCGGCTTCGCGCGCATGCTGTTTCGCGTTCAGCACCTGGTGCGGCAGCTTCTGCTTCTCGAGATAACCGGACAGGAGCTCCGAGTTCTCGATCGATGTCGTGCCCACCAGCACGGGCTGGCCACGCTCGTAACACTCCTTTACGTCACCGATGATGGCATCGACCTTCTCCTGGAAGGTCCGGAACACGAGGTCGTTCTCGTCCTTTCGGATCATCTTGAGGTGCGTTGGAATCACGACCGTCTCGAGGTGATATATCTGCTGAAACTCGAACGCCTCGGTATCCGCGGTGCCGGTCATACCAGCGAGCTTGCTGTACATCCGGAAGTAATTCTGGAAGGTGATCGTCGCCAGCGTCTGGTTCTCGCGCTGGATCGGCACGGCTTCCTTCGCCTCGACTGCCTGGTGCAAGCCGTCCGACCAGCGCCGCCCAGCCATCAGCCGGCCCGTGAACTCGTCGACGATGATCACCTCGCCGTTCTGCACGACGTAGTGCTGGTCGCGATGAAAAAGTGCATGCGCGCGCAGTGCCGCATATAGGTGATGCATCAGCGAGATGTTGTGTGCGTCGTACAGGCTCGAGCCCACAGGGAGCAGCCCGGCATCGGCGAGGATGTTCTCCGCGCGCTCGTGTCCCTGCTCGGACAAGAGCACCTGATGCGCCTTCTCATCGACCCAGTAGTCGCCGGGCCCCTGCTCCTCGGCCTGCCTTGTCAAGCGCGGCGCGATCTCGTTTAGGCGGTAGTAGAGCTCGATGTTGTCATCGGCCTGTCCGGAAATGATCAGCGGCGTGCGCGCTTCGTCGATCAGGATCGAGTCGACCTCGTCGACGATGGCATAGGAGAGGCCGCGCTGCACCCGCTCCGTCGCCGAGAACACCATGTTGTCGCGCAGATAGTCGAAGCCGAATTCGTTGTTCGTCCCGTAGGTAATGTCCGCGGCATAAGCAGCCTGCTTCTCCGGATGCGGCATCTGCGAGAGGTTGACGCCAACCGTGAGTCCGAGAAAGCGATAGATGCGTCCCATCCAGTCGGCGTCGCGCTGGGCAAGATAGTCGTTCACCGTCACGATGTGAACGCCGTTGCCAGTGAGCGCGTTGAGGACGGCCGGCAACGTGGCGACGAGCGTCTTGCCCTCCCCGGTCTTCATTTCGGCGATCTTGCCGTAGTGCAGGACCATGCCGCCGATCAACTGCACGTCGAAGTGGCGCATCTGCAGCGAACGCTTGGCCGCCTCACGCACGATCGCAAAGGTCTCAGGCAACACCGAGTCGAGTTCCTCGCCGTTGCCCACGCGCTCGCGCAGCGCCGCGGTCTTGGCGCGCAGCTCATCGTCGGACAGGGCCGACACTGCAGGCTCGAGCGCATTGACGCGCCGGACGACATGGCCGTATTGCCTGAGCAGCCGCTCGTTGCGGCTGCCGAAAATCTTGGTGAGGATGTTGGGAATCATCGTTCGGTAGCTGATGCCGGTCCCCCAAAAAAGCAAGGGGTGAGGAAGCCTCACCCCTCTTGCCGTTCAGGCTCGCGGTCGGATCAGCCGGCGGGCTGCAGGAATCGGGCCGGGTTCTGGGGTGCGCCGTTCAACCGCACTTCGAAGTGCAGATGCGGCCCCGTGGAGCGGCCGGTCGTCCCCACTCGGGCGATCTGCTGGCCGCGGACGACGAGGTCGCCCTCCTTGACCAACAGCGCCGACGCGTGCGCATATCGAGTCACCAAGCCGTTGCCGTGGTCGATCTCGATCATCTTACCATACTGCGGATGCACCTCGGCAGCGATCACCTTGCCGCTCGCGGCTGCGACGATCGGTGTGCCACTCTCGGAGGGAAAGTCGATGCCCTCGTGAAAGCTCTTCTGTCCCGTGAACGGGTCGATGCGCCAGCCGAAGTTCGATGAGAACCATCCGTCGATGATCGGCGGCAGCGTAGGCAGAAACTTCTTGTTGGCCGAGCTCGACACCAGCAGCGCCTCGAGCACGGTGAGCTGATCGGAGCGCTGCTCCACCTGCTGCGACAGTTCCGCGAGCAGATTGCTGAACTCGTCCACCGATAGATCTTGTGGAAGCGTTGGCGCCGGGCCGCCTTGTCCCGGCGCCTTGCCGGGCTCGAGGGGCGGCGGCAGCTCCTGCGGCTTCAGGCCGGCCATTCTGGCCAGACGCTCGCCTAAACCGTCGAGCCGAAGCAACTGTGCCTGCAGCTCCCCGAGCTTCACTGCCATCGCGTTGAGATGTCCCTGCACCACCTCCTGCGTTTTCAGCGCTTCCTCGCGCTGGTCGGCGAGCAGGATCGACTGCAGCAACGGGTGATTGATCGACGCGGCGTAACGCAGCGTGACGTAGTTGAAAAGGAGCGTGAAGGAGAGGAAGAGCGCGAGCAGCCCGAGCCCGCCGAAAGTCCAGTGGCGCCAGTCCAGTGTCAGGGTTCGGGCCCGGGCCATGGCGCCGGACACGACGATTATGTTCAAATGACACTCCCCGGTCCGGCCGCCGAGGGGCGGCCTTCAAACTGCATCGAGAGCCTTCGATTTGCGCCCTCTGCAACAAATTCTCTCTGCCGACGCTGCGATCGCCAAGTGGACCGAGCGCAGGCAGCGCGAACGCACACTCTTGCAGCTTGTTCAGCGCGAGCTACCGCAGGCATTGGCTGCTCACGTTGGTGCCGCCAGGGCGGAAGCACAGGAACTGGTTCTGGTTGCCTCCGGCGGCGCCGCTGCTGCGCTTCTGCGTCAACGATCTCCCGCGTTGCTCGAGGCTCTGAAGCGTAGCGGCTGGGAATTTAACGGAATACGTGTCGGCGTGCAAGCCCGCTCGGCGTCTCGTCCGCAGAAAAAATCTTTGCCAAAACAACTCGATGCGATTTCCGCGGCGCGATTGACAGCGGCGGCGCGCAAGCTTTCCGATCCGCTGCTGTCGGAAGCGCTGCGGCGCATCGCCGACGCGCGAGCGCGCCGCGGCTCCGACGACGATCCGTTGGACCAAGACGTCGAGGATTCTTTACCGCGCGAATGACGCGCGAGCTCAGGCCGGCTGCAGCTGCCAGCCCTGGAATGCCTTCGGCAACGCAGCCTGCTCGTCGAAGCTCACCAGCTCCCAAGCGTCGGGACGGGCTAGGAGCGCGCGCGACACCGCGTTGTTGAGCGCGTGACCCGACTTGAATGCGGAGTAAGTGCCGATCAGCGGATGACCCAGCAGATAGAGGTCGCCGATCGCATCGAGCACCTTGTGCTTGGCGAACTCGTTGTCGTAGCGCAGGCCTTCACTGTTCAGGACGCGAGTCTCGTCGAGCACGATCGCGTTCTGCAGGCTGCCGCCGAGCGCGAGCCCAGCTTCGCGCATTGCCTCCACGTCCTGCATGAAGGCGAAGGTGCGCGCGCGGCTCACTTCCTTGGTATAGGAGTGCTCCGCGAAGTCGATCACGACGCGACGCGTCTCCGATCCGAATACCGGATGCGGGAAGTCGATCGTGAAGTCGAGGACGAAGCCGTGATGCGGCTCGAAGCGGGCCCATTTGTCGTCGCTTCGCACTTCGATCGGCTCCTTGACGCGCAGATACTTCTTGCGCATCTTTTGCTCCTCAAGGCCCGCCGACTGCAGGAGGAACACGTAAGGACCCGCACTCCCGTCCATGATCGGGAGCTCCGGGCCGGCGACGTCGACGTGCAGATTGTCGACGCCCAGGCCGGCCAATGCCGACATGAGATGCTCGACCGTCGAAACCTTTGCGCCGTCCTTTTCGAGCGAAGAAGACAAACGCGTGTCGCCGACATTGAGCGCGTGCGCCGGAATCGATACCGGATGCGGAAGGTCGACGCGGTGAAAGACGATGCCGGTGTCCGGCGCGGCGGGTCGCATCGTCAGGTCGACGCGCGCGCCCGTGTGCAGACCCACCCCGGTCGTCTTGATCGCGCTCTTCAGCGTTCGTTGTCGTAGCATCTTCTCAGCGCCTCGCCGTTGCGACAGGTGACGGCAAGGTTCGCGGGCTCAGGATTTTGCTCATTATTCTAGCATAGTGAGCACTCTCAATCCGCCTGCTTGCGCAGGAAGGCAGGGATGTCGGAGGGATCGAAGCCTGCTGCCGTTGAATTGGCCGCAGGAGCGCGACCGCGCCGAATCACCGCCGGAGTTCGCTCGAGCCGGTCGTAGTCGACGGGCTCGGTCGCGGGCGCGAGGCCGTCGGTGCCCGTGCGCTCGAGGGCCAGCGGTTCGACCACTTCGAGCCTCGGCTGCCTCGCCTTAGCCACTGCACCGCCGAGCCCGGTCGCGATCATCGTTACGCGAAGATGATCTTCCATCGCGTTGTCGATGACCGTCCCGACGATCACCATCGCATCCTCGGCGGTAAAGGCTTTGATCGTGTTCATCACCTCGTGATACTCCTTCATCTTGAGCCCTGCCGACGCGGTGATGTTGACCAGGACGCCGCGCGCTCCCGCGAGGTTGACCTCCTCGAGGAGCGGGCTCGCCACAGCGCGCTCCGCGGCAGCCCGCGCGCGATCGGTCCCGCTCGCGGTCGCCGATCCCATCATCGCCATGCCGAGCTCGGACATCACCGTGCGCACGTCGGCGAAATCGACGTTCACGAGGCCCGGGTTGTTGATCACCTCGGCGATGCCCGCCACCGCGCTGTGCAGCACGTCGTTCGCCGCCGCGTAAGCGTCGAGCACGGAGACTTCCTCGCCCAACACCTGCATCAGCTTGTCGTTCGGAATGATGATCAGCGAATCGACGATCTTGCCGAGCTCTTCGATCCCGGCCTGCGCCACCTTCTGCCGCTTGCCTTCGAATTTGAACGGCCGCGTCACGACTGCGACGGTGAGAATGCCGCGCTCTTTCGCGACCTGAGCGACGACCGGCGCGCCTCCGGTGCCGGTGCCGCCGCCCATTCCCGCGGTGATGAACAGCATGTCGGCGCCTTCGATCGCCTCCGCGACACGGTCGCGATCCTCCATCGCCGCGTCGCGTCCGATCTCCGGCCGAGCTCCGGCGCCAAGCCCGCGCGTCAGGCTGCTGCCGAGCTGCAACTGCGTTCGCGCGGTCGAGCGCTTGAGCGCCTGCGCATCGGTATTGGCGGCGATGAACTCCACGCCGGCGAGTCCCTTGCTGATCATGTGCTCGACGGCGTTGCCGCCGCAGCCGCCCACGCCGATGACTCGAATGACCGCTTCCTGCGGATTCTGATCGATGATTTCGAACATGATGTGCTCCTTTCCTGTCGGGTCCTGAACCGTCTACTCGATCGCTCGCTTCTGCTTTCGTCTGCTCAAAAATTCGCCTTGAACCACTGCTTCATTCGTTGCGCTACGTTGGTCAATCCGCCGCCCTGCGCGCGCGCCGCCTCGGTGCGCAGAAATTCGTCCCGGCCGTCGAGCAGCAGCCCGACGGCGGTGGCGTAGCGCGGGCTGCGCACGACATCCGCCAGCCCGCCCACATAAGCCGGCACGCCCACGCGCACCGGCAGATGAAAGACTTCCTCGCCGAGCTCGACCATGCCGGCGAGCATCGCGGTGCCGCCGGTCAACACGATCCCGGATGAGAGCAGCTCTTCGAAGCCGCTCCGCCGCAGCTCGGCCTGCGCGAGCGTGTAAAGCTCCTCGATGCGCGGCTCGATCACCTCGGCGAGCATCTGGCGCGAGAGCTTGCGAGGCCCCCGATCACCGACGCCGGGGACTTCGATGATGTCGTTCGGGTCGGCGAGCTGGCGCAGCGCGCAGCCATGGCGCACCTTCAGCTCTTCCGCGTCCTTGGTCGGCGTCCGCAGCGTCATCGCGACGTCGTTGGTCACCTGATCGCCGGCGATCGGGATCACCGCGGTGTGCCGGATCGCGCCTCCGGTGAACACTGCGAGATCGCTGGTTCCCCCGCCGATATCCATCAAGCACACTCCGAGCTCTTTCTCGTCGTCGTTGAGCACAGCCGTGGCGGAGGCCAGCGGCTGCAGCATCACGTCCTTCACTTCGAGCCCGCAGCGGCGGACGCACTTCGTGATGTTCTCGACCGCGGACACTGCCCCGGTGACGATGTGGACCTTGACCTCAAGCCGAACTCCGCTCATCCCCAGCGGCTCGCGCACGTCCTCCTGCCCGTCGATGATGAATTCCTGCGGCAGGATGTGCAGGATCTGCTGATCGTTGGGAATGGCGATCGCCTTCGCCGTCTCGACCACGCGATCGATGTCGGCCTGCGTGACCTCTTTCTCCTTGATCGCCACCATGCCGCTCGAGTTGAGGCTGCGGATGTGGCTTCCCGCGATGCCGACGTAAACCTCGGCGATCCGGCAATCGGCCATCAGCTCGGCTTCCTCGAGCACGCGCTGAATCGATGCCATCGTCGCCTCGATGTTGACCACCACACCCTTCTTGAGACCACGCGAAGGCTGCACGCCGAGCCCGACGATGTTGAGCCGTTTCTCCGGCGTGAGCTCGGCCACGATGGCGACGATCTTCGAGGTGCCGATGTCGAGGCCGACGAGGAGGTTCTTGCTGTCCTTCACCATGCGCTTCAGCTCGCTTTCTTCGTGGTCTTCTCGACAAACCCGGGAACCCGCACGGCGAAGCCGTTGCGATACCGAAGGTCGATGTACTCGACGCGCCTGCCGGCGCGCGCGAGCGCGCCCAGCGTCCGCGCGTAATAGGCAACGAAACGCGACAACCGCTCCTCCGGGACGCTGCGACCCAGGTCCACGGTGAGCGCCGCGTTCCCGGCCGTTTTCAAGCGCCACGATCCGCGAGCCGAAAGCACAAGCTCTGAGATCGCGAGTCCGCGCGGCGCAAGCGCCGCGCCGAAATCGCGGAAGCGCGCAGCGACCGTCGCGGCGCTGCCGTCGGGACCGATGAGTTGCGGCAGCTCGCCGTCGAACTCGGCATTGAACGCCTCGCCGTCAACGTCGACCAGCGCGCCCTCGTTCCAGCGCGCGAGCGGCTCGTGCTCGGTGATCGTGACTTCCAGTCGGTCGGGCCAGAGCCGGCGCAGCGCCACGCTCTTCACCCACGGCACGCGTGCAAGCGATGCGCGCGCGTCGGCGAGGCGCATCGTGAAAAATGTCCCGCGCAGCTCTTCGCGAATCACGGCACCGATATGCGCGGGGTTGACGCGCACCAGCGCCCCGTCGACAGCCACGTGCCCGATTGCAAAGACAGGCTGACGAGTGGCCCACGAGATCCCACCCCACGCGAGCAGCGCTAGCGCCGTCAGCAGAAGGAGCAGCGCGGCGGCGTTGAGGCGGCGCGGATCATCCCACATGGGCGCCCCGCAAGATCTGCACGCACAGTTCCGGAAAGGAGATGCCTGCCTGTTTCGCCGCCATCGGCACTAGGCTGTGACCGGTCATGCCGGGCGAAGTGTTCACCTCGAGGAATTGCCAAGCGCCGTCGGGCTTGAGGATCAAATCGAGCCGCCCCCAGCCGCTGCAGCCGATCAGATTGAAAGCTTCGAGCGATTGCGCCTGGATCGCGCGCTCCGCCGTTTCGGGTATTCCGCTCGGGCAGTAGTAGCGCGTCTCGTCGGAGAAATACTTGTGGTGATAATCGTAGTTGCCCTGCGGCGCTTCGATGCGGATCAACGGCAGCGCACGGTCCTCGAGGATCGACGCGGTCAATTCGATCCCGGCGATGAATTCCTCGACGATGACCAGCGAGTCGTGCTTCACTGCCTCGATGTACGCGAGCCGAAGTTCGTCGTGATCGACGGTCGTAACCTTGGTGATGCCGATGGTGGAGCCTTCGCGCGACGGTTTTACGATGAGCGGCAGCCCGAGCTCGGCCACCACGGCCCACCAGTCGGTCCTAGTGTCGACGACGCGATACCGAGGCGTGGGGATGTCGCATGCGATCCAAACGAGCTTGGTGCGCCACTTGTCCATCGCCAGCGCGGAAGCCATCACACCGCTGCCGGTGTACGGAATGCCGAGCACCTCGAGCGCACCCTGCACCGTTCCATCCTCGCCGAAGCGTCCGTGCAGCGCGATGAACACGCGTACGAAGCCATCGCGCTTCAATTCGGCGACCGCGCGCTCCGCGGGATCGAAGGCATGCGCGTCCACACCGCTGTCACGCAGCGCCTTGAGCACGGCGTTGCCCGAGAGAAACGAGATCTCGCGCTCGGCAGAGGGGCCGCCCATCATCACCGCGACCTTTCCGAACTCGCTCATGTCTTGGTCACCAGCTCGCCGATGATCTTCACTTCCGGCTCGAGCTTGACACCGGTCTTCTCGGCAACGACGCGCTGCACGTGCAGGAGCAAGGTTTCGATGTCCGCTGCCGTAGCGCGCCGCTCCGGATTGACGATAAAGTTGGCGTGCTTCTCCGACACGCGCGCGCCGCCAATCGCGTAGCCTTTGAGCCCAAGGCTCTCGATCAATCGCGCGGCGTGATCGCCGGGCGGATTGCGGAAGACGCTTCCTGCATTCGGAAGATCGAGCGGCTGCGTGGCCAGCCGTCGAGCGAGTAATTCCCTGATCTTTTCCCGTGCCCCGCGTTGCTCCCCGGTCGGAAAGCGGAACCAGGCCGCAGTAAACAGATCGGCCATGGCACGTCCATCGGAGCGTCGCACGCTGCGATAGCCGATCGCATAGTCCTTCGGCGTTCTGACCGCGAAGTTTCCATCTCGGGCGAGCACTTCGACGCGTGCGACATAGCTCCAAGTCTCGCTGCCGTAGCAGCCGGCGTTCATCGCCAGCGCACCGCCTATCGTTCCTGGAACGCCGGCGAGAAATTCCGCTTCGCCACAGCCGTGCAGCGCCGCGAAACGCGCGAGCTTCGGGCAGGCCACGCCCGCTTCCGCATAGATGAGGCCGTCGGCGACCGCAAGCGCGCCGCCAGGGTTGTGCATGAGGACCACTGCACCGCGCACGCCGCCGTCGCGCACGAGCGTGTTGCTCCCGAGCCCGATCGCGGTCACCTGCTCGAAGATCGGGAGCTGGCGCAGGAATGCGGCGAGATCGTCGCGATCGGCCGGCGTGTACACGATGTCGGCGCCGCCCCCCGCGCGCCAGCTCGTGTGTTTCGCTAGCGGCGCGTCGAGTGCGAGCGTGCCGCGCAATCCGCTGAAATGTTTGGGCTCGACCATGTTCATCGTGAGCCCGGGCTCGTCAACTGCGCTGCCACGCCGCCGATTGAGCCGGCGCCCATGGTGAGCACGACATCGCCATCTCTCGCCGCGGCGCGGATCGCGCTTGCGACCGCGCTCACTTCCTCGACAAAGATCGGCTCGATCCTTCCGGTGACGCGCAGCGCACGAGCGAGCGCACGGCTGTCGGCCGCGACGATCGGCGCTTCGCCGGCGGGATACACTTCGGTGAGGACGAGCGCGTCGACGCTGGCGAGCACCTGCACGAAGTCTTCGAACAGATCGCGCGTGCGCGTGTAGCGGTGCGGCTGAAAGGCGAGGACGATGCGGCGGCCGGGAAACGCCGCGCGCGCGGCGTCGAGCGTTGCCGCCATTTCGGCGGGATGGTGGCCGTAGTCGTCGATCAGCGTGTATCGCCCACCGTCCGGCAATTCGACTTCGCCGTAGCGCTGGAATCGTCTTCCAACACCCGTGAACTCGGCGAGGGCTTTCGCGATGGCCGCATCGCCGACGCCGGCTTCGCGCCCGACGGCGATCGCTGCCAGCGCGTTGCGCACGTTGTGCAGTCCCGCGAGATTCAGCTCGACGGCAAGCTCGGGGCAGCCCGTGCGCTGCGCCACGAAGCGCATTCGTCCGCCGGCGTGCGTGACCGAGTGCGCGCGAAGCTGAGCATCCTCTGCCAGACCATAGGTCACGATCGACTTGGCAAGCGCGGGCAGGATCGCGCGAATGTTCGCGTCGTCGATGCACAGCGCGGCGACGCCATAGAACGGCAGCCGCTGTACGAAGTCGATGAAGGCCTGCCTTAGGCGCGCGAAGTCGTGGCCATACGTCTCCATGTGATCGGCATCGATGCTGGTGATGACCGCCAGGACGGGCTGCAGCAGGAGGAAGGACGCGTCGGATTCGTCGGCTTCGGCAACCAGGAACTCTCCCTTGCCCAGCCGCGCATTGGCATCCGCGGCAAGCAGTCTGCCGCCGATTACGAAGGTCGGATCGAGCCCGCCTTCGGCGAGCACGCTCGCGATAAGGCTGGTCGTCGTCGTCTTGCCGTGCGTGCCTGCCACCGCGATGCCCTGCTTCAGACGCATCAACTCGGCGAGCATCAGCGCGCGCGGCACGACCGGAGTGCCATTCTCGCGCGCGGCGACAACCTCCGCGTTGTCCGCCGGTACGGCCGCCGATACCACGACGACATCGGCGCCGGCGATATTCTCGGCTGCATGACCGAGCGCGACCCGCGCTCCCAGATTCGTCAAGCGCCGCGTGACAGCGCTCGCGGCGAGATCCGATCCGGTCACTTGATAACCCTGGGTGAGCAGCACCTCCGCGATGCCGCTCATCCCGGCGCCGCCGATGCCTACAAAGTGCACGCGCCGCACCTTGTGCTTCATGGCTTGCGCGCCTCGCTGATGCATGCCTCTGCGACGCGCTCGGTAGCGTCCGCGCGCGCCACACGCCGCGCCGCGCGCGCCATCGTGAGCAGACGCTCGCGCGAGGTGCTGCGCAGGAACTCGGCCAGGCGTTGCGGCGAAAGCTCGTGCTGCGGGACCAGCACCGCGGCTCCGGCCTCGACCAGGAAGTTCGCGTTGTGCGTTTGCTCGTCGGCAATCGCGCCCGGCAACGGAACCAGTAGCGCCGCCACTCCGGCCGCGGCAAGCTCCGCCACCGTAAGCCCGCCGCTGCGACTGATCACGAGGTCCGCGCTCGCGTAACGCTGGGCCATGTCGTTCATGAAGGGAACGCATTCCGCGTCCACGCCCGCGGCAGCGTATGCGACGCGCAGCGCGTCGATGTGCTTCTCGCCGGCCTGATGCGTCACGATCGGACGCTCATCTCCCCGAAGCAGAGCGAGAGCCGCGGGCACGGATTCGTTGAGCGCCGCGGCGCCGAGGCTGCCGCCCAGCACGAGCAGGCGCAACGGCCCGCTGCGCGACGCAAAGCGCTCCTCCGGTGGAGGCAGCGTCGCGATCTCGTCGCGGACCGGATTGCCGACCCACTCGATCTTGCCGCCGTGCTTGCCACGCAGTGCATCGGGAAAGCCGAGCAGAATCCGATTCGCACCGTACGCGAGCACGCGATTGGCAAGACCCGCGACCGCATTCGCATCATGAATCAGGAGCGGCTTGCCGCAGGCAACGCCCATCAGCGCACCAGGAAAGGATGCGAAGCCGCCGAGTCCCAGCACGACATCCGGCGCCCGCCGGCGAATGATGGAAAGGCTTTGCGCGAAAGCCGCGAGGAGCGCCAACGGTCCCAGCAGCAGAGTGCGCAGTCCCTTGCCGCGTATGCCAGCGAAGTGGATCGACTCGAAATCCATGCCGTGCTGGGGAACAAGCTTCGCTTCCATGCCCTCGCGCGTCCCCAGCCAGAACACGCGCCATCCCTTGGCGATGAGCCGCGCGCCCACCGCCAGTCCCGGAAAGACGTGACCGCCGGTGCCACCCGTGGTGATCATGACGGTGCCGGTCACGCGGTGAACCCCCGCAGCAGCCTTCTGTTCTCGTAATCGACACGCAGCAGGACTGCGATCGCGATGCAATTTGCCACGATGCCGCTCCCGCCGAAGGAGAGCAGGGGCAGCGTCAGGCCCTTGGTCGGCAGCACGCCCAGGTTCACGCCCACGTTGATCACCGCCTGCACTCCGAGCCAGGTGCCGATGCCGTGCGCGACGAGCGCCGCGAACGGTCGCTCGAGGCGCATCGCCTGGCGGCCGATGGCATAGGCGCGCACGAGTATCCAGGCGAACAACGCGATCACCACGGCAACGCCGGCGAAGCCCAGCTCTTCGCCGATCACCGCGAGCAGGAAGTCGGTGTGCGCCTCGGGGAGATAGAGAAGCTTCTCCACGCTCGAGCCGAGGCCCACGCCGAACCATTCCCCGCGGCCGAAGGCGATGAGCGAATGCGAAAGCTGATAGCCCTTGCCGTACGCGTCGGCCCAGGGATCGAGGAAGGCAGTGAAGCGCTGCACGCGGTACGGTGCCGCGCGAATGAGCATCCAAAGGGCGACCGGTAACAACACGGAGAGGCCAGCGAGCAGCCGCCAGTCGAGTCCGCCGAGGAAAAGAATTCCGAAGGCGATGGCGATGATGACGACGCAGGCGCCGAAATCGGGCTCGTGCAGCAACAACGCGCCGACGGCGACCATCACGGCGAGCAGCGGCAGAAATCCACGCAGCAGCGTCTGCTTGAGCGGCTGCTCGGCATGCAGGAACGCGGCCTTGCGCACTGCGTAGCTCGCCGCGTAGAGCACGACGAAGAGCTTCATGAGCTCGGAAGGCTGCAGGTTGGCGACGCCGAGCGACAGCCAGCGTCTGCTGCCGTTGATCGCGCGCCCCACGCCCGGAACGAGCACGGCCACCAGCAGCGCCGCGCCGGCGATGAAGAGATACGGCGCGAGCACGCGCCACCCCTTCAGCGGAACTTGAAAAGCGATCAGCGCCGCAACGAGCCCGGCGGCGACGAAAAGCGCCTGGCGCGCCAGAAAGTACCAGGGGTGGTAGCCGGTGAAAGCCGAGGCCTCTGCGATCGCGATCGACGCCGAGTAGACCATCACCAATCCGATCGCGAGCAGCATCAGCGCTGCCCATGCGAGCGTGACGTCGTAGTTGAGCATCGCACGCGGTTCGCGCGCTTCCGCCCGCCACAGCGAGAAGCGCGGCAAGGCAGCGCGGGCGGCGATGTCTCTAGGCATGCGCGGCCTCCTGCGCGTGCGCGGCGACGGCTGCCTTGAAGCGCTCTCCGCGCTCGACATAGTCGCGAAACATGTCGAGACTCGCGCACGCAGGCGACAGCAGCACGGCATCGCCCGGCTGTGCACGCGCCACGGCGCGGGCGACCGCGACCTCGAGCGCCGGCGCGAATTCGATGGCCGGCTTCACGCCCGATATCGCCGCCGCGATCGCGGGCGCATCGCGCCCGATCAGCACGACCGCGCGGCAACGCGCATCCACTCCGGCTTTGAGCGCCGTGAAATCCTGTCCCTTGCCCTCGCCGCCCGCGATCAGCACGGCCGGGCGCGCGATGCCTTCGAGCGCAGCCAGTGTTGCGGCGACGGTCGTCGCCTTGGAATCGTTGACGAAGAGAACGCCGGCGATTTCCGCCACGCGCTCCATGCGATGCGGCAGGCCCGGAAATGCGGCAAGCGCGGAGAGAACCCTCGCGTCGAGCTTCGCCACGGTTGAGGCAAGCGCGAGCGCAGCGAGCGCGTTGAGAAGATTGTGACGGCCAACGAGCGCAAGCTCGTTCGCCGCGAGAAGCAGTGCCCCGCCGCGCGCGAGCCGCAGCGCGCCCTTGCTTTGCACCAGTCCCCAGTCGTTTTCGCCTTCCGGGATGCCGCCGCCGAAGCTCTGCACCACACGGCCCGGCAGGCGCATCGCGAGCGAGCGTGGGTCATCGCGATTGAGAATCTGCTCGCCGCCGCCGGCGAAGATGCGCGCCTTCGCCGCCGCATATTCGTCGATCCCGGCGTAGCGATCGAGATGATTCTCCGTTACGTTGAGCACGGCGGCCGCTGTCGGCTCGAGGCTCGACGTCGTCTCGAGCTGAAAACTCGACAGCTCGAGGACGAATACGTCGGGCCAAGCCATGCCTCGCTCGTAGGCGACCAGCGCGTCGAGAACCGGCTCGCCGATGTTGCCAAGGGCGGTCGTGGTCAGGTCCGCGGCGTGCAGCAACTTGCCCGTGAGCGCGGTCACGGTCGTCTTGCCGTTCGAGCCGGTGATGGCGAGAAGCTTCTGCCCGCGCGGCAGGGCTCGTGCGAAAAGTTCGATGTCGCCGACGAGCTCGACGCCGCGCGCGACCGCGTCGCGAATCGGAGCCTGATCCTTGGCGAGTCCGGGGCTGATCACGATCAGCTCGGCGCCAGCCAGCGTGGCCTCCACGATCGGTCCGCTCGCGATCGGGATCTGCGGCAGCTCCGCTCGCAGCTGTGCGGCGCGCGGCGGATCGCTGCGCGTATCGGCAACCGAGACCCGGGCGCCGTGGCGCGCAGCCCAGCGCGCGGCGGAGAGGCCGGTGGCTCCCAGTCCGAGGACGACGACGCGGCGATTTCTGATCTTCATGAGCTAGCGCAGCTTCAGCGTAGAAAGACCGAACAAGACAAGCAGCATCGTGATGATCCAGAAACGAACCACGACCTGGTTTTCCTTCCAGCCTTTGAGCTCGTAGTGATGATGGATCGGCGCCATGCGGAACACCCGCCGGCCGGTGAGCTTGAAGGAGGCGACCTGGATCACAACCGACAGCGTCTCCACGACGAACACGCCGCCCATGATGAAGAGCACGATTTCCTGGCGCACCACGATAGCGATCACGCCGAGCGATGCACCGAGCGCGAGCGCGCCGACGTCGCCCATGAATACTTCCGCCGGGTAGGCGTTGAACCAGAGAAAGCCCAGTCCCGCGCCCACCACCGAACCGCAGAAGACCATCAACTCGCTCGCGCCCGGGATGTGCGGCAGCAGGAGATAGGACGAGTAGTCCGGGCGTCCCGTCGCGTACGCGAACACCGCGAGCGCACCGGCGATCATCGCGGTGGGCATGATGGCGAGCCCGTCGAGACCGTCGGTCAGATTCACCGCGTTGCTCGCGCCGACGATCACGCAGTAGGACAGCACGATGAAGCCCCAGACGCCCAGCGGGTAGCTCACGGTCTTGAAGAACGGGACGATCAGATCGGCCTTCGGCGGCAGGTCCATGCTGAAACCGCTCGCGATCCACGAGAAAAACAGTTGAATGACCTGCGTGCTCGACGGCGCCGACACCGAGAACGCGAGGTAGATCGCAGCGGCGAGGCCAATGACCGATTGCAAGATGAACTTCGCTCGAGCCGGAAGCCCCTTCGGGTTCTGGTGCACGACCTTGCGGTAATCGTCGACCCAGCCGATCGCGCCGAAGCCGATCGACACGATCAGCACGACCCAGACAAAGCGGTTGCGCAGATCCGCCCAGAGCAGAGTTGTGATCGCGATCGATACCAGGATGAGTGCGCCGCCCATGGTCGGCGTCCCCGCCTTGACGAGATGCGTCTGTGGGCCATCATCGCGCACCGCCTGGCCGATCTTGTACTGCGTGAGCTTGCGGATCATCCTGGGGCCCACGACGAACGAGATCACCAGCGCGGTCATCGTCGCGAGCACCGTGCGCAGCGTGATGTACCCGAAGACGTTGAAGGTGCGCACGTCGGCCGCGAGCCAGTTGGCGAACGCGAGCAGCATCAGTGCATCTCCTTCACCGTTGCGCCGGCGGAAAGGGCAGCGACGACCCGTTCCATGCGCATGAAGCGCGATCCCTTGATCAGGATCGTGGTCGGCGTCGGAGACGCGCTTTGCAACTCGCGCCTGAGCACGGCGACGAGCGCGTCGGCGTTTTCGAAATGCTCGCCGCCGGGCCCGAAGGCCGCGACCGTGTTCGCGGCGAGCGGCCCGGTCGTGAGCAGCCGGTCGATGCCGGCCGCGCGTGCATACTCCCCGATCTCGCGGTGGAAGGCCGGTCCGGCTTCGCCCACTTCGCCCATGTCGCCCAATACGAGCCAGCGCCCGCCCCGCGCCTTGGCGAGCACCGCTATCGCGGCGCGAGCCGAATCGGGGTTCGCGTTGTAGCTGTCGTCGATGATCGATACGCCGGCAAGGCCTGCCTTCGTCTCCAACCGGCCCGCAACCGGCCGGAACGCGGCGAGTCCTTGGCGTACCGCATCCGCATTCGCGCCTGCCGCGGTCGCCGCCGCGATCGCGGCGAGCGCGTTCGTCACGTTGTGGCGACCCGGCGCGCGCAGCTCCACGGTGGTCGCTCCGGCGGGCGATTCGACGTCGATCACGCTGCCCCAGGCCTCGGCACGGTAGCGCGCCGCGACGGCCGCCGGAGCGGTCAGTCCGAAGTCGCGCGTCGCGAGGTTCGCGCCTTCGGCGTTGCGACGTCCGATCACCTCGCGCCAGAACGATGCGTAATCGTCATCGGCGTTGATCGCCGCGACGCCGTCGTGCGGCAGCGCGTTCAAGACGGCGGCGTGCTCCGCCGCGACCTCGGCGACGCTGCGCATGAACTCCTGATGCTCGCGCTGCGCATTGTTGATGAGCGCTATCGTCGGCTGCGCGACGACGGCGAGCTCGGCAGTCTCGCCCGGATGATTCATGCCAATCTCGAGCGCTGCCACGCGGTGCGCGCCGCGCAAGCCGAGCACGGTCAGCGGCAGCCCGACCTGATTATTGAGATTGCCCGCCGTGGCGAGGACGTGCTCGGCGCCGAATCGAGTCCGCAGGATCGCGGCTACCATCTCCTTCACCGTCGTTTTGCCGTTGCTGCCGACGATCGCGATGACCGGCAGCGTGAACTGCCTCCGCCAGTACGCAGCGAGCGCGCCGAGAGCAGCCAGCGTATCGGTCACTACGAGCAGGCTTCCAGAAACGCGCCCTTCGAGCGCGTGAGCATGATCGCCATCGACGATCGCCGCCGCGGCGCCGCCGTCGAGGGCCCGCCCGACGAAGTCGTGACCGTCGAAACGCTCGCCCTTGAGGGCCACGAAGAGTTCGCCCTCCCGAAGCCCGCGCGAATCAGTCGCCACTCCGCTGAAACGCACATTTGCGCCGGAGAGCCGGGCGCCAACGGCGCGCGCTGCAGTCGCGGCGTCCATCATGGCGCGCTCCACGCGGCGAGCACACGCGTCGCGTGCTCGGCGTCGAGGAACGGTGTGCGAACGCCGGCTCGCTCCTGATACGTCTCGTGGCCCTTGCCCGCGAGCAAGATAACGTCGCCGGGCTTCGCTTCGCGGATGGCCATGGCGATCGCGCTGGCGCGGTCGAGCACGATTGCGTAGCGCCGTTTGCCGGTGTCCCGGATGCCGTGCACGATGTCGCTCGCGATCGCCTCCGGGTCTTCGCCGCGCGGATTGTCGCTGGTGATGATGACGCGATCGCCAAGCTGCGCCGCGACCCTTCCCATCTCCGCACGCTTGCCGCGATCGCGATCGCCGCCGCAGCCGAACACGCACACCAGCTCGCCTTCGGCTGCCACCGCGGGGCGCAACGCGGAGAGGACCTTGTCGAGCGCGTCGGGAGTGTGCGCGTAATCGATGACGACGAGCGGCGTGCTTCCGCCGCCGAGGCGCTGCATGCGTCCCGGGGGCGCCTGGGCCTCGGCGAGAAATGCGATCGCGGACTCGAAGGCCACGCCGCTCACCAGCAGCACGGAGATCACGCCGAGAAGATTCGCCGCGTTGAAGGCGCCGACGAGCGGAGAATGGATCTCTCCCTTGCCCCATGGCGTCTCGACCGTGAACGACAATCCGGACGGCGAGGTGACCAGGCGTCCGCCAACGACGTCAGCCGCCGCGAATCCATAGGTCAAGACCTTGCGCCCTTTGGCGCGCGCCTGATCGATGAGGCTCTTTCCGAATGCGTCATCGGCGTTGATCACCGCGACGCGCAGTCCCGGCCAGCGGAAGAGCCTCGATTTCGCGGCGCCGTATGCCGCCATCGTGCCGTGGTAATCGAGATGGTCGCGCGAGAGATTCGTGAACAGCGCGACGTCGAAGGCAACGGCGTTGACCCGCCCCTGGTCGAGGCCGTGCGAAGAGACTTCCATCGATACGCTCTCCGCGCCGGCGTCCTTGAGCGCACGCAGCGTCTCGTGCAGCTCCGCGGCATCGGGCGTGGTATTGGTGGCGGGTTGCAACGCGCCCCACATGCCGTTGCCGAGCGTGCCGAGAAGCGCGCTGCGCCGGCCCGCCGCGTCCAGTCCCGCCGCAACCCAGTGCGCGCACGACGTCTTGCCGTTGGTGCCGGTCACGCCGACCATCCACAGCTCGCGCGACGGATGCCCGTAGACGTGATCCGCAATCGCGCCGAGCGCGAGCTTCAGATCGTCGATCGGCAGGTGCGGCAGCTTCCACTGGTGATCCCAGCTGAAACCCTGCGGGTCCCAGAGGATCGAACCCGCTCCGCGGTTCACCGCCTCACCGATGTAGCGGCGGCCGTCGTCGTGAGCGCCGGGATACGCTGCGAAGGCGTCGCCAGCATTCATCCGGCGGCTGTCCGAAGTGATGCGCGTCACCGGCACTGGCAGCCGTGCCAGCAATGCGGCAATGTCCGCGTCGACGGCGGAAGCGCTGGTCACGTCTCCTCCCTGATTTCGGCGGTCTCCGGAGGAAGAATGACGCTCGCGTTCGGCGCATCGGGCGCGACGCCGAGCAGACGCAATGCCGCTCCCATCACGCTCGCGAAGCAAGGCGCGGCGACGCTGCCGCCGTAATACTGTCCGGCCGAGGGCTCGTCGATCATGACCGCGATGAGTAGCCGTGGATTCGAGGCAGGAGCGAACCCGACGAAGGAAGAGACATAGCGGTTGACGTAGATTCCGTTCTCGAGTTTGTGCGCCGTGCCGGTCTTGCCGGCGACGCGGTAGCTCATCACCTGCGCCTTCGGCGCCGTCCCGCCCGGGCCCACGACCATCTCGAGCATGTGCCGCACCGCCCGAGCGGTTTCAGGTTTGAGCACCGGGCGTCCGGCGACGGGTCCCGAGGCCTTGAACAGCGTGACCGGCTTCAGCTCGCCGTCGTTCGCGAACACCGTGTAGGCGCGAGCAAGCTGAACTAGATTCACCGAGATGCCGTGCCCGTACGCCATCGTGGCCTGCTCGATCGGCCGCCAGGTCTTCGCGGCACGCAGCCGCCCCGACACTTCGCCGGGAAAGCCGGTCTTCGGCGGCGTGCCGAAGCCCGCGCCGGATAGCGTCTCCCACATCGTCTCGGGGGACAGCGAGAGAGCGATCTTCGCGGCGCCGACGTTCGATGATTTCTGAATCACCTGCTCGACGGTCAACGCGCCTTCGTGGTGAGCGTCGTGGATCGTCGCGTTGCCGATCGTGAGCGTCCCCGGTGCGGTGTCGATCACCGATGCAGGACGCACTTTCCCGGATTCCAGAGCGGCAGCGATCGTAAACGGCTTGAGCGTCGAGCCGGGCTCGAAGCTGTCGGTGAGCGCGCGATTGCGCATTCTGTCGCGGGCAACTCGAGCGCGATTGTTCGGGTTATACGACGGCCAGTTGGCGAGCGCGAGGATCTCGCCGGTCTTGGTGTCGAGCATGACCAGCCCGCCGCCCCTGGCCTTGTTTGTTTCCACGGCGGCCTTGAGCTCGCGAAACGCGATGTACTGCAGCCGGCTGTCGATCGATAGCGCGAGGTCGTGGCCTTCCTGCGGCGCGCGAATGCTCGCCACATCCTCGACGACTTCGCCGCGGCGATTGATGATGACGCGGCGGCTGCCCGGCGCGCCGCCGAGCCACGCCTGCTGCGCCAGCTCGATGCCTTCCAGCCCGACGTCGCGGTCGCCGGTGAAACCGAGCACGTGGCTCAGCACTTCGCCGCTCGGGTAGTAGCGCCGGTATTCGTCATCGTCGTGCACGCCCTTGATCTCTAGGGCGGCGACCTGCGCGGCGATCTCTGGCGCAACCGATTTTTTTAGATAAACGAAGTCCTGACCCTCGCTCAGCTTCGAGGCCAACGTTCCAGAATCGAGCTCGAGCGTCGCGGCGAGCGTCTTCAACTCCAGCGGAGAAGCTTCCAGCTTGTCAGGCCAGGCCCAGATCGCCTTTACCGGCGTGCTGATCGCCAGCGGTTCTCCGAAGCGGTCGAGAATGCGGCCGCGATGCGCGGGAATCTCAAGATCGCGGCTGTAGCGCGACGATCCCTGCTCCTGCAGAAACTCGCGATCGATCGACTGCAGATAGAACGAGCGCGCGAGCAGCACCGCGAAAACCGCGAGGAGTGCGCCGAACACGAAAGCGGCACGCAAGGGCGACAGCCCCGGTTCCCCAACGCTGCGACGCGAAGGGTCACGTCTCATCGCAGGTTCCCCTCGATCACCTGGATGCGTCCCGGCCCCGGGAGCTGCATGCGCAGCTGCTCGCGAGCAACCTTGTCAATGCGGCCGGGCGCCGCCCAGGTGCTTTGCTCGAGCTGGAGCTGTCCGAACTCCACGTCATACGCCTGCGTCTGCTTCTGCTCGTGCTCGAGCTCGACGAAGAGCTTGCGGGCCTGGTGGCGCGAGCTGACGAGCGAGAGCGCGCACGCGATGCTCAACGCAAGGAGCAGCAGGTTGAGGCGGGTCATGCGAGCGGCCCGAGAGTGCGCTCGGCAGCGCGCAGGCGAGCGCTGCGGGCACGCGGATTCGCCGCCACTTCCTTGGCGTCGGGGCGGACCGCGCGACCGACGAGCTTCAACGGAGGAACCGGCAAGGCCTTGGTCGCGATCGGCATGCGCGAGAGACGTGCATCACCGCCGAAAGGCTGCGTGTGGCGCTGAAAGAACTGCTTCACTGTCCGATCCTCCAGCGAATGGAAGCTGATCACGACGATGCGTCCGCCAGCGGCGAGGCGCGGCATGGTGCGCTCGAGACCTAGCGACAATTCCTCGAGCTCCGCGTTGACGTGAATCCGTACAGCCTGGAAAGTCCGCGTGGCCGGGTCCTGACTCCGATCGCGCTGCGCCCGCGCGCCGAGGGCTTCGGCCACGATCGCGGCCAGTTGCCGCGTGCGGACGACGGGCTCCTGCGCGCGAGCCGCAACAATCGCTCTTGCAATCTGTGCAGCAAACCGTTCTTCACCATAGGTCGCGATCACCCCCCTCAGTTCACGTTCGGTAGCCGATGCAAGCCACTGCGCGGCGGTCGTGCCGCGCGAAGGATCCATGCGCATGTCGAGCGGTCCGTCGGCGCGAAAGGAAAACCCGCGCTGCGGATCGTCGAGCTGCGGCGAGGAAACGCCGAGGTCGAACAGCACGCCGTCGATCGCAGCCACTGCGGCCGCGTCGAGCGCTTGCGGCAGATCGGAGAACCAGGCGCGACGGAACGAAAAACGCGGGTCGCGCCAGGCGAGCGCTTCTGCCTCTGCGGTCGGATCGCGATCGATAGCGACGAGCCTGCCCTCTTCGCCCAGCAAATCGAGAATGCGGCGGCTGTGTCCGCCGCGACCGAATGTCGCGTCGACGTAAGTGCCCTTGGGCTTGAGCGCCAGCGCGGCCACGGCTTCTTCGAGCAGGACCGGTCGATGCGCCGCATCGGCGATCAAAGCGAGAAGCCGTCGAGCTCAGGCGGCAGACCGCCCGTGGGAAACGCGACGGCTAGCTCCGTGCGCTCCAGCCACTTCGCTTCGTCCCAAAGCTCGAACTTCTTGCCCTGACCGACGAGCACCACGTGTTTGTCGAGGGCGGCGAATTGCCGCAGAGGAGGAGGCACCAGAATGCGACCGGCACCGTCCAGCGCCACGTCGTCGGCGTGACCGACGAGCAGACGCTGCAGGCTGCGAATTCTTTCGTTGAAGCTGGAGAGCGCCATCAGGCGCTGCTGAATCGGCTCCCACTCTGGCAGCGGGTAGAGCAAGAGGCAGTGGCTGGGGTCGGCCGTCACCACCAGTTTTCCCTCGCCGTGATGCGCGAGCGTGTCTCGATGGCGCGCCGGGATGGCCAGGCGTCCCTTGCTGTCCAGTGCGAGATGGGTGACCCCGCGAAACACCGTCTCTCCTCCCTGGCGAGCGCTTTCCTGCGGTGAGCGCCCACTTTAACCCACTTTTTCCCACCCATTGCCACTATAGGGGAATCGCTGCGCGGGGTCAACATAAATGCACTTCTTTAACAAAGACTTAGTGCCAATTGTGGCAAGAATATGATTTTGTCATTGAAAATAGTGTCTTAGCGATGATTTCGAAGGTAAATTCGCGAAATAGGTGACTCCCGAAGGAACCCCTTCTGGTTCTCGCTCCTGGCCCAGACCTCAACCGAGCGCGCGCTATGCCAACGGCATTGGATTGGTCCTTTGGAGTCGATTCCGGGACCTGCGGCGCGAGCCATGTGCGCGCGTCTCGCGCGCACTACACTGAAGAACCCTGTGTCGCGCGCGTAAACGCATCCTGCGCGCGCTTGAGCACCTATGGAAAGAGCGGAATTCGACAAATTTGCCGACGAATACGAAGCGCTTCATCGCGCGAATCTCGCAGCGTCGGGAGAAGCGCCGGAGTATTTCGCGGAATACAAGGTGCGCGATCTCGAGCGCTTGCTGCGCGCGCGACATCCAGGAGGAGCCGCTCTTCGCCTCCTCGACTTCGGCGCCGGCATCGGTGCGTCGATTCCGTTCCTGCGAAAATATCTTCCCGATGCTCAGATCACGTGCGTCGACGTATCCGCGCGAACTCTTGCGGTAGGCGTCTCCCGCTTCGCGCGGGACGCGGAATTTGTCGCCTTCGATGGCGCTCGCCTGCCCTTCGGCGACTCGTCGTTCGATTGCATATTCGCTGGCTGCGTGTTCCACCATGTGTCGCCGTCCGCGCACCACCGGCTGTTGGGAGAATTCCGGCGCGTGCTGCAACACTCGGGGCGGCTCATGATCTACGAGCACAACCCGCTCAACCCATTGACCGTCCGCACGGTGAGAGCCTGTCCCTTCGACGACAATGCGATCCTGTTGCGAGCGGGGATATTGCGCGCGGAACTCGAGCGTGCAGGCTTCGAAAACCCGGAGGCCCGCTACCGAGTGTTCTTTCCTCGCGCGCTGCGATGGCTGAGGCCTCTGGAGGATGCCCTGGACTGGCTCCCGCTCGGGGCACAGTACTACCTGACTGCGACCCGCTGAACCGTGCCCTATTCCAGCCTTCGCCAGCGCGAGCGTAGAGCATTCGTTCTGCTTTACGCCGGATCAATAGTTCTGTTTTTCTCGGCATGGCATGGCGCGGTTTTGCACGCGGTGCCTGTTGGCGCTGTAGCGACGTTCATCCTCATTGCGGCGGTATCGTTCGCTTACGGGCGCGTTCTCATCGGCTCAACGGCCCTTGCAAGGGCAGGCCACTTGAGCTTGACGCTGGAGTTTCTCGGCGGCTATCTCGCCTTTAACACGATCCTCTTCGCGCTCGAGCTCATCTCGCCGCTCGGCGTCCCCGCAGACATCGCAATCGCAAGCCTCGGCGCGCTGGTCCTCTGGCTTGTCATTGGCCGGTCGCATTCACCGCTCGACGCGCACTCAGAGCTGCCGTCGCTGGCCGCGCTGGTGCTCTGCGCCCTGGCGACGACCTTCTGGTGCGGCGATGCATGGACTCCGCTCGTCCGCAACGGGTCGACGACCATCGTTCAATTGTGGGGCGATAGCTTCGTGCACGCGCGACACATCAGCGCGTTCGCCAACGGTCATGGCGCGGCGAGCATGTCGGACATACGCATGTGGGGCGCGCCGCTGTATCTCTATCACTACGCGAGCTATGCGATCCCGGCGGCAGTGAGCGCGATGACGAGAAGCGGAGCTTACGAAATCTTCGCCAGCTTTCTGCTCCCCGTAGGGGTCCTGATGACGGGTCTTGCCGCGTTCGCGTTCGGAGGCAGCGTATTCGGCCGCTGGCCGGCGGTTGCGGCGAGCCTCGCGCTGCTCCTCGTTCCCGACGCCTATCAGCAGGGATTCGGCAACAAGTACCTGAGCTACAACTTTATGCAGCAGGTGAACGTCGGCTGGCTCTATGGGGTCGCGTGCATGTCCCTGGCGTGGATATTCGTTCTGCACGGATGCCGCGCGCGAAGCGTCGCCTCGATCATCATCGGCTGGGCCATCGCCTGGATCAGCCTCCCCTACAAGGCGCACGTCTTCGTGGCCAATGCGTTCCTGATCGCGATCTACCCGTGTCTGTTTCTCGAGGGATTCAAGCTGCGCTGGCGCATCGCTTCCGCGGTCGCTCTGGTCGCCGTCTTCGTGCTCGCGGTCGAATTTTCGCAGTCGATCGACCGCGTTCCGACGCTGCGGCTTGACGGCAGCGGCGCGCGAACCTACATCGCTTATCTGCTCGCCAATCAGGACCCGGGTCTACTGAAATCGCTTATCGAGCGCGGACTGGGCGATGCACCCTGGACCGGGCCGCGTATGGCGATGCTCGGCGCCATGCTGATCCTACTGGGCACTTTCGGCTGGTGGAGCCTGATCGCGATCGCCACCGCAGTTTGGATCCGGAAGAGCGTACCCGCGGCGATTTGGGCCTTCCCCCTTCTCGTGATGGCCAACTATCTGATCATGGCGCTCGGCCTCGCCATGGACGAGAAGGCGATCGGCGCTCCGGACGAACTGATCAACCGTCCGCTCGTATGGGCCTACTTCGCGATTGTCGCGTGGACCGGAGGCGCGCTCTACCACCGCCTTCTCGGCGAGGGTCTGCCACGGGCGACGCTGGCGCGCGCGGGGCTCGGCGTCGTTGCGCTGCTCGGCTTCGCCGTTCCACTTTCACTGGCCTCCAATCTGCAGACCTACCCGCGCTGGGCCGCATTTGCGAGCTTCATCCGCTTGCCAACCTGCCTCGTCGATGCCGCCCGGTTCGTCCGCGATCACAGCGCGCCGAGCGACGTGGTGCAGGACTCGGAGAACGACTTTCGTTTCACCGGCCTCGCAGAGCGTCCTATTTTCGCAATGGGCGTGTCACCCGGCCCGCCGGGGCTCGACCGGCGGCTTGAGGATCTCGATGCATTCAGGCGAATGAGTTCCCCGGGCGAGATCAAGGCCTTCGCGGCTCGAAATCATATCGACTGGTATGTCCTGCGGCCGACGACCGAGCTCGCATGGCCTGCAGCGATTCGCGACGAGGCGCTGTTCGAGTGCGAAGGTTATCGCGTATTCCACTTCACGCGATGAGCCGGGTTCGCTACCGGATTCGTGTCATGGCCTTTGGGCCAAAGTGCGCCGGAGTATCATCGACATCGACGATGTCGTGAGGGTCCGCAAGTACCATGGATGATGGCTCCGTCCGCAGGGTCGCGGTGTCGGTGGTGGTGCCGGTATACCGCAGCGCGCAGATTCTGCCCCAGCTCGTCCGATCCACGAGAGTCGCGCTCGAGGGAGCGGGGCTGCCGGGCGAGTTCGAGCTCATCTTCGTCTGTGATGCGAGCCCGGATGACAGCTGGCAGACTATTCGCACGCTGGCCAGCGAAAACGCGTTCGTCCGCGGAATTTGCCTCCGCCTGAACACCGGGCAGCATAACGCGACGATGGCGGGCTTGCACCATGCACGCGGCAGGTCGATTGTCGTGATGGACGACGATCTGCAGCATCCGCCTGAGGCCATCCCCCGTCTTATTGCACGGCTCGAGGAGGGCTTCGACGTTTGCTACACGCATTACCACAACCGGCGGCATGCACTCTGGAAGAAAGCAGGGAGCTGGATCAACGATACCGTTGCCACCTTGCTTCTCGACAAGCCGCGCGGCCTCTACTTGAGCTCGTTCAAGGCGATGCGCCGCGAGATCGCCGAGGAAGTCACGAAATACGATGGCCCGTACGCATACGTCGATGGCCTTATCCTGGACATCACGCGCTCGATCGGGACGATAGAGATCGAGCACCGGGAGCGAATGGCGGGGCGCAGCAACTACGGTCTGCGGCGCTCGATGTCGCTGTGGCTCAAGATGGCGACGAGCTTCTCCGTGGTTCCACTGCGGCTCGCTGCGATCCTGGGGGCGCTCCTGGGCACGCTGAGCCTGTGCATCATCGTTTACGTTGTCTGGGCGAAGCTACACGATCCAAGCATTCCCGCGGGATGGACCTCGCTTATCGCCACCATTCTGTTCGTGGGAGGGGCGCAACTCGTCGGATTGGGACTCATCGGGGAATACCTCGGGCGCGCTTACCTCAAGCTCAATCGAAAGCCGCAATTCGTGATACGCGAGGCCACGGACGACCTCGTGCAAGATCGGTGGCGCGCCCGACAGGAGTCGAACCTGTGACCTTTGGCTTCGGAAACCAACACTCTATCCAACTGAGCTACGGGCGCACGCGAGCAATTTTACCGCGCCGCTGAAAGCCCCGTCCATCGGGCTTCTCGCCCGCTCGCGCGCGAAGCTATAATTCGCATCCTGTTGTGCGGCCGCATCCTCGCGAGCCGCTCCCGCCTAAGTTTGCAATAAGGAAGCCGCGATGACCGAGGAGCACAGCTCTTTCATCAAGACGCCAAAGCAGCTCGCGATCGTCGTCGCTCTCGCGTTCGCGATTCCGATCGCGCTGATCGTGTTGTTGTCGCAGCTAGTAACGGGTGTCTCGCCGCGCGAGGGCCAATCGGCAGCCGATGTGCAAACCCGCATCGCACCGGTTGGACAGTTCACGCCGGCCGAAGCCAATGCGCCAAGCGGAAACCAGAGCGGCGAGCAGGTCTATCAGGCCGTGTGCAAGACTTGCCACGAAGCGGGCCTCGCCGGTGCGCCGAAGTTCGGCGACAAGGCGGTGTGGGCGCCGCGGATCAAGAGCGGCGCCGACGCGCTCTTCACGAGCGCAATCAAAGGCAAGAACGCAATGCCCCCGAAGGGCGGGAACGCCGATCTCGCCGACGTCGAGGTGCAGCGCGCCGTCGTGTACATGGCAAATCAAGCCGGCGCGAAATTCAAGGAACCTTCGGCACCGGCGCAACCTGCCGCGGCTGCCGCGCCGCCGGCGCAGGCTCCTGCGGCGGCCGCACCGGCGGCGGCTTCGAAAGCACTGCCGCCTGCTGCGACCGCCAACGCTCCGCTCGACATGGCGAGCGGGACCGCAATGATGCAGAAAGACGGCTGCGCTGCATGCCACGCCATCGACAAGAAGATCGTCGGTCCTGCCTATCAGGACGTCGCCGCGAAGTACAAGGGCGACAAGGATGCGGCGGCGAAGCTCGTGCAGAAGGTGAAAGCGGGTGGCTCGGGCGTCTGGGGCTCGGTGCCGATGCCGCCGAACGCGCAAGTGCCCGACGCCGACATCAAGGCCCTCGTGAGCTGGATCCTCACCCTCAAGAAGTAAAAACCGGCGAGCATTGGCGCGACCGCCGCGCGTCACCATGTTCCGCTCGGGCACCGTCAGCGAAACATGAGCCATTACGTCGTCGGCGACATCCAGGGTTGTTACGCCGAATTCCGGCAGCTGCTTGACGTCATCGCGTTCGATCCGGCGCGCGATCGCCTGTGGCTCGTCGGTGATCTGGTCAATCGCGGTCCCGATTCGCTCTCCGTGCTGCGCGAGGTCATCGCCTTGGGCGATGCCGCGACAACTGTGCTGGGCAATCACGATTTGCATCTTTTGATCGTGGCCGCGGGTCTGCGTCGCCCGCACAGGGCCGATACGCTCGCAGCGGTTCTCGAGGCGCCCGATCGCGACATGCTTCTCGACTGGGTGCGGCGGCGGCCGCTCGTCGTGCGCGACGGCGAGTGCCTGATGGTGCACGCGGGACTGCTGCCGTCGTGGACGCCGGCGACCGCGGTCATGCTCTCGCGCGAGGTCGAGAAGGTGCTCGCTTCGGATCAGCAGCACGAATTCCTGCGCTCGCTCTACGGCGACGAGCCTTCGCGCTGGAGCGACGCATTGACCGGATACGACCGCCTGCGCGTGATCGTCAACGCGTGCACGCGGCTTCGCTTCTGTGCGGCCGACGATACCCTCGCCCTCGAGGAAAAGCGCGGGCCCGAGTACGCGCCACAAGGCTTCGCGCCGTGGTTTGCGCACGATGCGCGCAGGTCGGCCGGCGTCATGATCTTCTGCGGGCACTGGTCGTCGCTGGGGCTCTTGCTCGCCCCGAACGTCGCGATGCTCGATTCGGGCTGCGTTTGGGGCGGCCCGCTCACCGCGCTGCGAGTCGACGACGGCCGAGCGTTTCAGGTGCCAGGCCGCGCGCCGGTGCTTCCACTGCCGCGCGAATGAACGCTTCGGCTTCGCGCGAAAGCTCGCGCCGATGCCGCGCGCGAGCGGAGAGTGTCGGACCGAGCTTGACTTCGACGACGAGGCGTCGCTCGCCGAGCACGCACCAAAGCGACTCGACGAAGCTCGTCTCGCCGACGTAGGTCGGCGCCTCGGTAAAACCGCCATCAGCGCTGCGGTAGCAGATCGCGATAGGCTGCACGTGCCCAGACGCGTCGATGATCGGCTGCACGAGCGAGGCGTGAAACGGCAGCACCGAGCTGCCATCGCTCGTGGTTCCCTCCGGAAATATCGCGATGGTGTCGCCGGAAGCGAGCACATCGCGCGCGTGACCGTTGATGCGGTACGCGTCGCGCCGCCGCTCGCGCTCGATGAAGAGCGTGCCCGAGCCGATGATGAGATGCCTGAGCAGCGGCCAGCGCTTGAGCTCCGATTTGCCGATGAAACGCGACGGCCGCAGGCTGTGCAGGACGAAGATGTCGAGCCACGAGACGTGATTGGCGAGGATGAGCAGATTGCCCGGCAAATCCTCGACCGGCACGCCCTCGACGTACGCCTCGATGCGAAGCATCGCCAGAAGCTCGCGCGACCAGCGCCGGATGAGTGCACGCCGCGCCTCGGTCTCGATGCGCGGAAAAACGAATCGGATCGTGGCGACTCCGCGCAGCACGTGTACGAGAACGCGCGCTCCCCGCGCGAGGCGAAGCGGAAGCGGTGTTCGCCGCTTGCGATCCACTAGAACAGGGATTCGCCGAAGTGCTCGGCGTAGCGCGCAGCGACGGCCTCCCGGCTGAGGCGATGGTTTTGTCCGCCGCGCGAGGCGATCTTGATCGATCCGAGGACCGACGCGAGACGGCCCGCCCGCTCCCAGGACCAGCCGTGCGCCATGCCGAAGAGAAGCCCCGCTCGATACGCATCGCCGCATCCCGTGGGATCGACGAGTGCCGAAGGCCTCACAGCGGGAATCTCGATCGTCTTCCCATCGGCATGGATGCGCGAGCCCTCGCCGCCGAGCGTGACGACCAGAGCGCGCACGCGTGACGCGATCGCCTCGAGCGCGAGGCCGGTTCGATCGCACAGCATGCGCGCCTCGTAGTCGTTTACGGTCACACAGTCCGCATCGTCGATCATCTCGAGGAGCTCGGGCCCCGAGAAGAGCGGCAAGCCCTGCCCCGGGTCGAAGATGAACGGAATGCCGGCTGCCGCGAGGTCGCGCACGTGCTCGCGCATGCCTTCGCGCCCGTCGGGCGCGACGATGCCAAGGGCGATGTCGCTCACGTCGGAGACGCGATTGCGATGCGACTCGTTCATCGCGCCCGGGTGGAACGCGGTGATCTGATTGTCGTCGAGATCGGTGATGATGAAAGCCTGTCCGGTATAGGTGCCCGGCACGATGCGGACGGCTTCGGTCACCATGTCTTGGGCGCGCAACCGGTCGACGTACGCGCCGCCGTCATCGCCGAGCGTGGCCATCACGACCGGCGCTCCTCCCAGCGCCTTCAGGTTGTAGGCGATGTTGCCGGCGGTGCCGCCCCACTCGCGGCGCATCTCTCCGATCTGAAAAGCCACTGACAGCACATGCGTCTGCTCAGGCAATATGTGCCGAGAAAATCGGTCCGGGAACACCATAATGGTGTCGAGCGCGAGCGAACCGCAGACCAGCGTGCGCGGCGCGGCGGAGCCGCCCGGACGCGTCGCCGGCTCAGCCGCCGTCATCGCGCCCGATTTCACGCACGATGAATTGCTGCCGGCGCGACACCGGCAGGGCCTCATTGACTCCGCGCAATAGAACTTCCCAATGCGCATCTCCGTCCGCGTTGACGCGCCGCTCGAAGCCGCGAATTGCATCGCGCGCGACGAGGCAGTTGCGATGCACGCGCACGAAGCGCTGTCCGAATTCCTCCTCCAGCTTGGTGAGCGACTCCTCGAGGAGAAATTCGCGCTCGGCCGTACGGATGGTGATGTACTTCAGCTCCGCCTTGAGATAGACGATCTCCTCGATTGGCACCAGCACCACGCGCGAGCGCTCCGTCACCGACAGGAAGCGCCGCGCCGCTGCCGGCAGGCGGTCGAGCTTCGTTCCCGACAGAGGCTTCAGCCGCGGGACTTTCTGCAGCGCGGCGAGCAATCTCTGCACGCGCACCGGCTTCACGAGGTAGTCGATCGCGTGCACCTCGAAGGCCGCGATCGCGTGCTCGTGGTAGGCCGTGGTGAAGATCAGCACCGGCGGCACCGAGAGCTTCAGCAGATGGCGTGCGAGCTCGATGCCGTCCATGTCGGGCATGTGGATGTCGGAGAGCACGAGATCGGCCGGCGTGCTGCCGAGTAGCCCCAGCGCTTCGCGTCCGCTCCCGGCCTCCCCCACCACCACCAGCGGCAGCGCCGCCGCGCAATCGTCGAGCAGCTCGCGCATCCGGCGCCGGGCCGGCGCTTCGTCGTCGACGATGACAAGCTTGAGCGGTGCCTCAGACATCCGCGCTCACCCTTGCCACCGCGGGTCGGTACGGCATGCGGATGTGCACTTCGTAGTTCTCGCGGTTCACTTTGCTTTCCAGGCTCGCCTCGGCATCGAAATGCAGCGCCAGTCGCTCGCGGATGTTGTCCATCGCCATCTTGTTGCCAGCGTGATGGCTGCCGTCGAACTCATACGGGTTGCGCAGGATCGCATGGACTTCGCCGCGGCGCAGGAAGATGTTAATCGCGATCACCCCCGGAGCGCTAGACGGCTCGATGCCGTGATAGACCGCATTCTCGAGCAGCGGCTGCAGCACCAGCGGCGGCACGAGCGCATCTTTCGGCATGTTCTCGGTGTGCCACTCGACAATGAGGCGATCGCCGAGGCGCAGCTTCTCGAGGTCGAGGTACTGGCGGCACAGCTCGACTTCGTCGGCGAGTGGCGCAAGCTGGCGGTTGTCCCGCATCAGGACGCGAAAGAGATCGGCGAGATCCTCGAGCGCGCTCTCGGCACGGCGCGGCTCGCGGCGCATCAGTGACAGCACCGCGTTGATGCTGTTGAACAGGAAGTGAGGACGGATGCGCGCCTGCAGCGCCTGCAGGCGGGCCTCTGAGATGGCGGGAGACAGTGCCTTGGCGCGCAAATGGAAATAGAAGAGTAGCGCTCCGGTGGCAAGCACGGTCAGGACAACGTGCCGGAGCGCGCCGTTCGCGCCAAGATCGATGCCGAGCGCAGCCAGGCCGAGGCTCAAGCCGAAAGCCACCGCCGCGGTCATCGCCAGTATGCAGGCCGTGCCGATCTTGTAGGGCAGCCGTTCCAGCCAGGGCGCCAGCAGATAAAGCAGCAGAAGATTGACGAGCAGATGCGGCTCTAGAAGCGCGGCCGTGTCGAACCATGTCGACGAGATCGTGCTCCACTGCTGCTCGCGCACGATTGCCGCCGCGAGGCCGAACGCATTCACCCCGAGCAGAATGCGCAGCACGGTGCCGAGATTACGCAGCTCCGGTAGCTGCAGCGGGAGCTGCTTGTGGTTCGGGTTCGCGCGCATCGTCAGCTGATCGTCGATCGAGAAGCTTTGCGCTCAGGGCCGCGGCAGGTACCATTCGTTGCCGCCCGGCTATTGTGGGCAAGAGACCCCGGTCAAGCAAGCAGCGGCCAGAAAGACAATGTCGAATCGCAAGTCCGATCGCAAAGCCGCGACCATTCGCGCGCGCTCCGGCCGCTTCGAGGAGCCGATGACGGAGCGCATGCAGCGCTTCAACGCATCGACCGACTTCGACCGGCGGCTCGCCAAGGTCGACATCGCGGCCTCGCTCGCGCACGCGCGGATGCTGTCCGCTACAGGCATCCTCGCCGCTGCGGATCTCGTCGCCATCGAGCGCGGCATGCGCGAGATCGCCGCGGAGATCGAGCGCGGAGAGTTCGTGTGGCGGCGCGAGCTGGAAGACGTCCACTCCAACATCGAGCAGCGCCTGATCGCGCTCGTGGGAGACGCGGGGAAAAGACTGCACACCGCGCGCTCGCGCAACGATCAGGTCGCGACCGACCTGCGCTTGTGGCTGCGCGAGGCGATCGACGCGCTGGCCCTTGAGTTGCGCGCGCTGCGCACGGCTCTTCTCGATCTCGCTGAGAAGCATGCCGAAACGATCATGCCGGGCTTCACGCACCTGCAAGTCGCGCAACCCGTGACCTTTGGCCATCACCTGCTCGCCTACGAGGCGATGCTCGCGCGCGACAGCGAGCGCTTCGCCGATTGCCGCCGGCGCGTCAACAAGCTGCCGCTCGGGAGCGCGGCCCTCGCCGGGACAAGCTATCCGATCGACCGCAAGCGCGTCGCGGCCGAGCTCGGCTTCGACACGATCTCGGAGAACTCCCTCGACGCGGTTTCCGATCGCGACTTCGCGATCGAATTCGCATCCGCCGCGGCGCTGGTCATGGTGCACCTGTCGCGCTTCGCCGAGGAGCTCGTGCTTTGGTCGAGCCCCCGTTTCGGCTTCGTGCGCATCGCGGATCGCTTCTGCAGTGGAAGCTCGATCATGCCGCAGAAGAGAAATCCCGATGTGGCCGAGCTGATGCGGGGCAAAAGCGCGCGCGTCATCGGGCACGCGACCGCGCTCATCGTGCTGATGAAGTCGCAGCCTCTCGCCTACAACAAGGACGATCAGGAAGACAAGGAGCCGTTGTTCGACACCGTCGACACACTAGCCGATTGCCTCGCGATTGCGACCGACCTTGTCGCCACCGGGCTCAAGGCGGTGCCCGAGCGCATGCGCGCCGCGGCGCAGGAAGGCTACGCGACGGCAACGGACCTCGCCGACTATCTGGTGCGCAAGGGCCTCTCCTTTCGCGACGCACACGAGGCGGTCGCGCGCGCCGTGCGGCACGCCGAGAAGAAGCGATGCGATCTCGCCGATCTGCCGCTCAAGGAGCTGCAACGATTTTCGGCAAGGATTGGCAAGGACGTGTTCGACGTGCTGACGCTCGACGGCTCCGTCGCGAGCCGCAATCACCCGGGCGGGACGGCGCCGGCGCAGGTCCGCGCCGCGATCCGCGCGGCGCGCGCGGCGCTCAAGCAGAAGGAGTGATCATCATGGACGCGAAGAAGACCGCTTTCCTGGGCCTCGGCGTGATGGGTTTTCCGATGGCGGGACATCTCGCCAAAGCGGGCCACGCCGTAACCGTCTACAACCGCAGCGCGGGGAAGGCGGCGCAGTGGGTGGAGAAGCACGGCGGGAAGACGGCCGCAACGCCGGCCGCCGCCGCCGCTGGCATGGACCTGGTGATGCTCTGCGTCGGCAACGACGACGACGTGCGCGCGGTCACGCTCGGGCAGGACGGCGCGCTCGCGGCGATGAAGCGCGGCGCGATCCTCGTCGATCACACGACCGCCTCGGCCACGGTCGCGCGCGAGCTCTATGCTGCTGCGAAAGCGCGCGGCGTTGGATTCCTCGACGCGCCGGTTTCTGGAGGACAAGCCGGCGCCGAGAACGGCAAGCTCACGATCATGGTCGGCGGCGACCCCGACACTTTCGCGGTCGCGGAGCCCGTGCTCGCCTGCTACGCGCGAGCAGTGACGCTGATGGGGAAGGCGGGCTCGGGGCAGCTCACGAAAATGGTGAACCAGATCTGCATCGCCGGGCTCGTGCAGGGATTGTCCGAGGGCATCAACTTCGGCATGCGCGCGGGCCTCAACATCGAGCAGGTGCTCGACGTGATCGGCAAGGGCGCGGCGCAATCCTGGCAGATGGACAATCGCGGCAAGACGATGGCTGCCGACAAGTTCGATTTCGGATTCGCGGTGGACTGGATGCGCAAGGACCTCGCGATCTGTGCCGCCGAGGCGCGAAGCAATGGCGCCGCGCTGCCGGCTACGGCGCTCATCGACCAGTTCTACGCGCGCATTCAGACGCGCGGCGGCGGCCGCTGGGATACCTCGAGCCTGATCCGGCTCCTTCGCGACAAGGCATGAGTCGCATCATCGCGCTCGTTGCCTTGCTGGCTGCGGCCGGCTCGGCGCAGGCGGTCGTGGTGAACGTCGGCCATCCATGGATACCGAGCGCCGGCGCGGGCGGATCGTCTGCTGCCTACATGGACATCCGCAGCGACGTCGATTTGAAGCTCGTTGGCGCGACTTCGGCGTGGGCGGACAAGATCGAGCTCCGCGCGGTCGAGATCAAGGACGGCAAGCAGACCGAGCACGCCGTCGCCGCGCTCGACGTGCCGGCAAACGTCGAAGTCAGGCTCGCGCCGGGCGGCAGTTTTCTTTCGGTGAGCGCGATCAAGCGCAGCTTCGGCAACGGCGATTACGTGCCCGTCACGCTGCGCTTCGAGGACGCGAAGCGAGTGACGCACACCGTCGATGTGAACGTCGAAGCGCGAGGGATGACGTTCAAGAAACAAAAGACCGAATAGCCGGCCCCCCAACCTCCGCTAAATCGCGCTTAAGCTTGCCTATGACGCGCGCTTCGGCTCGAACACGATCTCGGAGCTGATCTCGGCCGTCTTCGCCATCATCTGCGTGGCCGAGCAGTACTTCTCACGCGACAGCTTGACGGCGCGCTCCACCTGCGCGTGGTCAAGCCCTTCGCCGCTCACGCGATAAGTGAAATGAATGCGCGTGAAGACCTTGGGATCCTCGGCTGCGCGATCGGCTTCGGCCTCGACCACGCAGCTTCCGATCGGCTGCCGCGCCTTTCTCAGAATCCACACGACGTCGAAGGCGGTGCAGGCCGCCGTCCCGGCGAGCACCAGCTCCATCGGGCGCGGACCCAGATTGCGGCCGCCTGAATCGGGCGCTCCATCGACGAGGACAGCATGTCCGCTCCCGGTCTCGACCACGAAGCTGACATCTTCGATCCATTTCACCTTGGTTTTCATAACTTTCTCCCGAGCACGCCGAAGCCATCTATTCCCCTTATGGGCGAGATCACGTAAACCGGCTTGCCTTGTGCGCCGCAATATGCGAGCATGAAATCACCCTTGCGGCGATCGGAATCTCACGATTCTCCGTCGCAGGTCATTCCTCCATCCTCCTCCTATGGTGGGAATGCTTACGCGGCCCCAGGGCCGCGTTTTTTTGCACTGCATCGGTGCCCGGGCTGTCAGCCGTGCACCATTGCGGTTTGACAGGCCTGCGAAGGCCATATTATGATCTAAGACTTTGTAAAATCGAAGCGATTGGGCGTTTCCTCATGAAAACCTACGCCGCCCGACCCCGGGACGTGCAACGCGACTGGTACGTGGTCGATGCCAGCGACAAGGTGCTTGGCCGCCTGGCCAGCGCCATCGCCCACCGGCTGCGCGGCAAGCACAAGCCGATCTACACGCCGCACGTCGACACGGGCGACTTCATCGTCGTCACCAACGTGGAAAAGATCAAAGTCACGGGCAACAAGGCGGAGCAAAAGCTCTACCACCGCCACAGCGGCTATCCGGGCGGCGTGCGCACCGTGAGTTTCGCCCAATTGCAGCAGCGCTTTCCGGAACGCGCGCTCGAGCGCGCGGTGAAGGGCATGCTGCCCAAGGGCCCGCTCGGCTACGCGATGCTGAAGAAGCTCAAGTGCTACGCGGGTCCGTCGCACCCGCACGCAGCGCAGCAACCGAAGACGCTCGAAATCTAAGGGACCTCATGATCGGCAACTACTACTACGGCACGGGCCGCCGCAAGAGCGCGGTGGCGCGTGTATTCCTGAAGCAGGGCTCGGGCAAGTTCACCGTCAACGACGCTCCGGTCGACGAGTTCTTCACCCGCGAGACCGGACGCATGATCGTCCGCCAGCCGCTGAAGCTGGTGAACCACGAGGCGACCTTCGACATCATGGTCAACGTGCACGGCGGCGGCGAATCCGGTCAGGCCGGCGCGGTCCGTCACGGCATCACGCGCGCGCTGATCGACTACGACGCGCAGCTCAAGCCGGCGCTGTCGAAGGCAGGTTTGGTCACGCGCGACGCGCGCGAAGTCGAGCGAAAGAAGGTCGGCCTCCACAAGGCCCGGCGCCGGAAACAGTTCTCGAAACGCTGACCGGTCGACCGTTCGATCGAATTGCCGGGGCCGCGAAAGCGGCCCTTGGTTTTTGGGGGTTCCGGTGACCCGGACACATATTCCATTGTCATAAAGCCTCTCGGCGGATGATAGAATCGGAGAAGCGATGAGCGAAGGGAAACTGATCCAGATCGGGATCGTCGGCGGCACGGGCTACACCGGGGTCGAGCTGCTGCGGCTGCTCGCGACCCACCCGCAGGCGAAGGTGCGCGCCATTACCTCCCGCAAGGAAGCCGGCATGCCGGTCGCCCAGATGTTCCCCAGCCTGCGCGGACGCTACGACCTCAAATACAGCGATCCTGCCGGGGCGCGCCTCGATCAGTGCGACGCCGTCTTCTTCGCCACCCCGCACGGAGTGGCAATGGCGCAGGCGCGCGAGCTGGTCGGGGCCGGCGTCAAGATCATCGATCTCGCCGCTGACTTCCGGCTCAAGGATCCGGCGGAATTCGAGCGCTGGTACAAGATGCCGCACGCCTGCCCGGACCTCTTGTCCGAGTCAGTCTATGGGCTGCCTGAGATGCACCGCGAGGCGATCAAGAAGGCACGCATCATCGGCAACCCGGGTTGCTATCCCACCGCAATCCAGCTCGGCTTCCTGCCCATGATCGAAGCTGGCGTCGTCGACAGCGCGCATCTGATCGCCGACGCCAAGTCGGGTGTTTCGGGCGCCGGTCGCAAGGCGGAGCTGGACCTCGCCTTCAGCGAGGCCTCCGACAACTTCAAGGCGTACAACGTCGGCGCGCATCGCCATCACCCGGAGATCGTGCAGGGCTTGAGCGCGTTCAGCAGGAATCCGATCAAGGTCGTGTTCACGCCGCATCTGACGCCGATGGTGCGGGGCATCTTCGCCACGCTCTACGCGCGTATCACGCGCGACGACGTCGATCTGCAGAAGCTCTACGAGAAGCGGTTCGCCGGCGAGCCCTTCGTCGACGTGATGCCTTCCGGAAGCCATCCCGACACGCGCTCGGTGCGGGCCGCGAACGTCTGCCGCATCGCCGTGCATCGCCCGCAGGGCGGAGACATGGCGGTCGTACTCGCGGTCGAGGACAACCTCGTCAAGGGAGCTGCGGGGCAAGCGATTCAAAACATGAACCTCATGTTCGGGCTCCCTGAAACGACGGGTTTGATGCTGCCGCCGGTTCTTCCCTGATGCCACCGACGATGCGCGCCATCGGCCGCCGCGTGCGGCAGACCTTCGGGATCAGCGCTCCGCGGATGGCCGTACGCACGCATTTGTCGTGGCGCTGGAAGGCGCCGGCGCTCATCGCGCTGTTGCTGATCCGCGCTGGCATGTGGTGGTGGGGATTCGACTTCGGCCAGTTTCTCAGCGGCTTCAATCGCGGCGCGGTCGAGCAACGCCAGGAGAAACTGGAAGCCGAGGCCGCCACCGCGTCGCAAGAAAACGCGAAGCTGCGCGCCAGAGCGGCCGAGCTGGAGAGCGATCTCAACGTGACGCGCGGGGCGCAAGCCACGCTGTCGAAGCAGGCGCTCGATCTGCAGAACGAGAACTCGCAGATGAAGGAGGAGCTCGCGTTTCTCCGCACGCTGTTCAGCGAGAGCGGAAAGCCGGGCGCGTTTGCGATCCAGCGCCTCGCGGCCGAGCGCGAGCGCGACGGCCTCTATCACTTCAGCATGCTGGTGGTGCGCGGCGGCAAGCCGATCGACGATTTCAACGGACAGTTGAGCCTCTCCGCCAGTGTCGTTGTGGCCGGGCACACGTCCATGCTGATCCTGCCGGACGATCAGCCGGAGACCGCTCCTTCGCTCAAACTGCAATTCAAGTATTATCAGCGCATCGAGGGAAGCTTCCGCGTGCCCCCCGGCGCGCAGGTAAAGAGCCTGCAGGCGCGAGTGCTGGAAGCGGGTCAGACCGCGCCCAAGGCGACACGAAGCTTGAATCTCAGCTAGGAGGGCCCCATGTTCGACAAGAAGAAGTCTCCGCCGCAGAAACGCATCGACAGCCTGATCGGTGCCGGAACGACGGTGCACGGCGACGTGACGTTTTCCGGCGGGTTGCGCATCGATGGTGCGGTGCACGGCAAGGTGAGCACCGTCGACAACGAGTCGGCCACGCTCGTGGTGAGCGAGCATGCCCGCGTCGACGGCGAAGTCCGCGTGTCACACGTGGTCATTAACGGCTCGGTTTCCGGCCCCGTGACCGCCAACGACTACCTGGAACTGCAGGCCAAGGCGCGGGTCAACGGTGATGTGGAGTATCGAACGCTGGAGATGCACGTCGGCGCGATCGTCCAGGGCAAGCTGGTCCATTCGGAGCCGGAGTCGGCGTCGGTGGTGGAGCTGAAGCGCGCGACAGGCGAGTAATTTGACCGCACAGCCCGCGGTCTGCTAAGTTGAACAGTTGAGCAAGGCAACCAGCCAGGAGTGGCTATGAACGCGATGACCGAAGTAACCGAGATGCCCGCCCCGCTCGTCTTTACCGACGCGGCTGCGGCCAAGGTCAAGACGCTGATCGATGAGGAAGGCAACCCCGAGCTGAAGCTGCGGGTGTTCGTCACCGGCGGCGGCTGCTCCGGCTTCCAGTACGGATTCACCTTCGACGAGGAAGTGGCCGAGGACGACACCAAGATGGAGAAGAACGGCGTCACGCTCCTCATCGACCCGATGAGCTATCAATACCTCGTCGGCGCCGAGATCGACTATCAGGAAGGGCTCGAAGGCGCGCAGTTCGTGATCAAGAACCCGAACGCGACCTCGACCTGTGGCTGCGGATCGTCGTTCTCCGCGTAAGCTGCTTCAAGGTTTGATCGAACGGGGGCTCGAGGCCCCCGTTTCTTTTTGCTCGCGCTACGCCCGATAAATCGCGCCGAGAATTCGCTCGCCGCGCGCTCCCGTAACGGAAGGGAGATTCCCCGTGCGGCCTGCGAGCGTCTCCCGCGCGAGCCACGCGAAGGCGAGCGCTTCGACTTCGTTCACCGGCACGCCGTGCTCCGCGGTCGTGCTGAGCTTCCTCGGCGCCAGCACGACGTTCAGCTCCTGCATCAGCAGCGCATTGTTGGCGCCGCCGCCGCAGGCGAGCACTTCGGTGGCGCTCGCGCAGTGCGCATTCACCGCTGCGGCGATCGTCTTCGCGGTGAGCGAGACGAGCGTGCGCTGCACATCGGCGGGCGCGTACGCCGGTGCGAGATGGCCTTCGAGCCAGGCGAGATTGAAGTAATCGCGGCCGGTGCTCTTCGGCGGCGGCAGCTTGAAGTAGGAATCGGTTTCCAGGCTGGAAAGGAGCTCCTTCTTCACGCGTCCCGTCGCGGCCCATGCGCCGTCGCTATCGAAGGGCTTCGATTTGTGGCGCTCGCACCATGCATCGAGCAGCGTGTTGCCCGGTCCCGTGTCGAAGCCGCGCACATCGCCGCGCGGCGGCAGATCAGTGATGTTGGCGATGCCGCCGAGATTGACGACGACGCGATGCGTATCGCTCTTGCCGAACACGGTCGCATGAAACGCAGGAACGAGCGGCGCGCCCTGCCCGCCTGCCGCAACGTCGCGGCTGCGGAAATCGGCAACCACCGTGATGCCCGTCTCTTCGGCAAGCCGCGCCGGATTGGCGAGCTGCACGGTGTAGCCGAGCTCGGGCCGATGCCGAATGGTCTGCCCGTGGACCGCGATCGCGGTCACCGCCTGCGGCGGAAGCTGCACCTTGGTGAGCAGCGCGCTCACCGCACCGGCGAAACAATCCATCAGCGAATTCGACGCGAGCGCCGCGCGATGGATCTCGTCGGCGCCTGCGCGCTGCAGCGCTGTGAGCTCATTGCGCAGCGCCGGCGGGAAAGGCACCTGCACCGCCGCGAGCGACCTGAGTGGCTTTGAGCCGAAATCCACCAGCACCGCATCGACGCCGTCGATGCTCGTGCCGGACATCAGTCCGATGTAAAGCTCGGATGCCACTCAGCGTGGCCGGCGGTCGCTACTCGGCGCCGGCGAGGACGAAGCCGCGTCCCAGCGTTAGCTCCGCGGCGAGCGGGCTCACCTGCGCGGCGTACGTAGCCAGATCGCCCGGCGCGATCGGCTGCGCGTTCGGAAGCGCGATCGTGAGCGGATTGCGTTGAACGTTGTCGACGCGGAACTCGTAGTGCAGATGCGGCCCGGTGGCCCATCCGGTCTGGCCGACGTAGCCGATCACCTCGCCTTGATGCACCGTCGCGCCCGGCTTCAAGCCCGCGGCGAAGCGCGACAGGTGCGCGTATACCGTCGAATAGGCGCCGCCATGCTGGATCATCACGACGTTGCCGTAGCCGGTCTGTCTCGCTTTGACCGTGACCTTGCCGTCGCCCGCGGCGCGCACCGGCGTACCGGTCGGCGCGGCGAAATCCACACCTTTGTGCGCGCGCCAGATCTGCAGAAACGGATGGAAGCGCGCCAGCGAGAAGCCAGACGTGATGCGTGTGAACGCAACGGGCGAGCGCAGGAACGCTTTCTTCAGGCTCTTGCCGTCCTCCGCGTAATAGCCGTCGCTCCCGTCGGTCCCGCGCCAGAGAAAGGCGCGGCGCGCGACTCCCTTGTTGACGAACTCGGCAGCGACGATCCTACCCGTACCCACCGGCTCGCCGTCGACGTAGCGTGTCTCGTACACCACTGCGAAGCGATCTCCGCGGCGGAGATCGTGATGGAAGTCGATGTCGCCCGAGAAAACGTCGGCGAGCTGCATCGTGATCGCGTCCGGCAGGCCCACGGCATCCGCCGCCGCGAAGAGCGAAGAATTGATCTCGGCCGAGCGCAGCGCGAGGCGCACGTCGGCCTGCGGAGCGATGGTCTGCGCAAGGAAGTCATCGTCCTTCCGGTCGATGGCAAGCTGCTCGCCGCTCGGCAGCGGGAAGCGCAATGCGAGGACGCGCCCGTTGGCGTCGGTCGCGAGGCGAAGCGATTTGCCGGGGCGCAACTGGTAAAGCGGCCGCGCGTCTGCATGGGTGTGCAGGAAACGCCAAGCATCGGGATCGTCGGCGCCGAGCCGCGCGAGCATCTGCCCGAGCGTATCGCCGCGCCGCACCCGCTCCTCGCGCCAGAAGCCATCCTTGAGCGTCGTCGTCGCGATTTCCGGCAGCGGCAAGTCGCGCATGATCCGTTCGGTGGCGACTGTGTCCGACACCGTGTCGGGCGCGAAGCCGAATGCAGCGACGATGCCGCCCGCGGCCACGACCGCAATCAAGGCAAGGAACCCGGGACGCACGCGTCCGGCGAGCTTCGCGTCCCTTTGCGGTAACATGGCGCGCTTATGCGAAAAAGTCTCCACCAATTCCTGCTCTCCTCTGCAGCCCCGCCCGCGCGGTCGGCGGATTGTAGCAGAAGCCCATGCCAGTCAAGACGCCGGACATCGGACATCAGCTTGCGGTCTTCAAGCGCGGCGCCGACGAGCTGATCGTCGAGGTGGAGCTCGCCGCGAAGCTCAAGCGCGGCAAGCCGCTGCGCATCAAGGAAGGCTTCGACCCGACGCGGCCCGACCTGCACCTCGGCCACACCGTGCAGTTCAACAAGCTCAGGCAGCTCCAGGACCTCGGGCACCACATCATCTTTCTGATCGGCGACTTCACCGGGATGATCGGCGATCCGACGGGACGCAACATCACGCGCCCGCCGCTCACGCGCGAAGAGCTGGACGCGAACGCAAAGACCTACACCGATCAGGTGTTCCTGATCCTCGACCGCAACAAGACCGAGGTCGCGTTCAACTCCAAATGGCTGCAGGCGCTCGGCGCCGACGGCATGATCAAGCTCGCTGCGAAGTACACCGTGGCGCGCATGCTCGAGCGCGAGGACTTCTCCACGCGCTACCGCGAAGGACAGCCGATCGCCGTGCACGAGTTCCTCTATCCGCTTGCGCAGGGCTACGACTCGGTCGCGTTGAAGGCCGACGTCGAGCTGGGAGGAACGGATCAGAAATTCAACCTGCTCGTCGGGCGCGAGCTGCAGCGCCATTACGGCCAGGAGCCGCAGGTGATCCTGACGCTGCCGTTGCTCGAAGGTCTCGACGGCGTCAACAAGATGTCGAAGTCGCTCGACAACTATGTCGGCATCACCGAGCCGCCGGACGAGATGTTCGGCAAGCTGATGTCGATCTCAGACGAGCTGATGTGGCGCTACTACGAGCTGCTGTCGTTCCGCCCGCTCGACGAGATCGCGAAGCTCAAGCGCGAATGCGCGGACGGACGCAACCCGCGCGACGCGAAGGTCGCGCTGGCGCAGGAGATCGTCGCGCGATTCCATTCGAAGCGTGCGGCAGAGGACGCATTAGCGACGTTCGAAGCGCGGTTTCGCGATGGTGCATTGCCGGAGAGCATGCCCGAGGTGCTGCTGCAGACCAACGGCAAAGGATTGCCGATCGCTCAGCTCGCGAAGCAGGCGGGGCTAGTCGACTCGACTTCCGAAGCGCTGCGACTCATTGCCGGCCGCGGGCTAAAGCTCGACGGTGAAGTCGTCGCAGATAGAACACTGACGGTCGCAGCGGGAAATACGGTCGTCTTACAGGCGGGGAAGCGGAGGTTTGCGAGGGTGAAGATCGTTTAGTTGCGTCTTCTTATCATTCCTTCGCGTGCTCGCGAAGCAGGCGAACGATCTCAGGAACGACCGGATAACGCTCTGCGTATTTAAGCCCAGTCAACCCCCGCTGCTCCGGCGATTGGGATCTGCGCCGCGGTCCAGCGGCAGCTTTACGCCTTCACTCTGCCTCGACGCGGTAGCCACCATCAACGCGGTCTCGGCGACGCGGATGACGGGGAATCTCAGCGCGACCTGGTAGTTTCGATCTTTTGGAGGATTGATCGAACACTGCCTTGCGACCTGTCCGCTCCTCCACTTGTCTCAATAGATTGTTCTATCAGACCGACACCTTGAGCGTACTTGTGAATTGTCACCACGGACAGGGCGGGTTTTTCTCCTAGTGCCTCACAACGCACACTCGCTACTAGCCGAGTTGCGTCGAACACGTGCTGCGGGCTCACAGCATCGATCGTGCATTCCAATCGTAACTTAATGGCGGCATGCCCCTCGTAAGCTACTCCAGTGCTCAGCCAAGAGGATGATCGCGGCGTGAGCGGCTCTTGCAAGACAATTTCAGCAGAACGATCATCAATGACCTTCATTAGCTTGCCCTCGACAGCTATCAGGTCGTATTGGGGAAAACGGATCTTGGTGCCACGTACTTGCTCGCGAATGTCTTCAGGTATCTGGACACGCTCTTCAACCTTTACCCCTTGGGTGCCCACCGGTGCCAATCCGATAACCTCATACGTCTCGCTGCCGGCCACATACGTGTATGTCTTCCCAGCCGGCGGGCCGAGAAAATCCCGCACAGACAGATCACCAGACGCTGCTCGCCCCATTGCCGCAACCGCGAGCATAAGCCCCAGCGCTAAAGCCGGGCTCTGTTTCCGCATCACATATGCCCGGAGACTCTTTGTCCAGTCCATGGATTTAAGCACCACCAAACGTCACCTTCGGTCGCGCTATCGCCGGTGTAGATCCTAGACGCTGTGGAAGTTGCCCTTTCAATGTCCTCCCTGCTCGAAAATTCCCAATGCCAGTCGCCATACTTGATCTTGAAGCCACAATGCTTTTGACCGCAGCTTGGGTTATCGCACTCCCAGCACAGCTCCCTAGAACGAACCTGGCGCTTGATAAAGATCGTTGTCTCCTTGTGCCAATGGCATAGACCGAAGACTCCGCTCCCAGAAGAGGCTCGTCGCATACGCGATGTTGAGCAGGCTCGGCGCATTGCGCGTGCCCGGTGCACCGCCGATGCCTGTCGAGACAGCCTTGCCATCGGTAAACGCGCGCTTGGGATCGTGGCAGGAAGCGCAACTGACCGAGCCGTCGCGGCTCAGTGCCGAATCATTGAAGAGCCTGCGACCCAGCTCGATGCGCATCGCCGGCGCCGGCTCGGCGAGAGACAAAGCTGGAAGGCCCAGCAAAGGGTTGCTGTCAGATCGAGCCGGCTGCGCTGGCGCAGGGCAACTCATTGCCCACGCCAGCGCGGCGGCCAACAACGCGGCTCCATCCCTGAGTCGTCTCACGTGGGACCCCCATCCACGCTTGCCGATCAGCGAGGGGAACTTTCTTATTGCTTCGCCCCCCGCCTCCTTTTCTTGCGCGGCCGCCTGAACGCCACAGCCACGCTCGGAAAAGCATGATCCGCCCCGGGAGACCCGTCAACTGTAGAAAGTTACAGGTTGCGAGCGCTCACTAACGACAGTGCAAATCGCGGCGAACGCTATGACAACGTGCTGACGCGATAACTCATGTCGCGGTTTTGAATCGGCCTTCTATGACGCAGTGGTCGGATTGTTCTCGACGCCGATCGCTTGTCAGACCGAATGCGCGCGGCTCGATCTTCTTTGAGACTCGCAGATAGCGCGTGGCCACATCGCACGCGGGCTCGCTGCCGGCCGCGCGCGACGGTCTTGACGCCTTCTCAATGCGCAGCGACCATAAACGCGCTACTACAACTAACAAAAGGGGGAAAGATGAAAAAGCCTAGCGGCCTGATAGCCGCGATCCTGCTGCTATCTGCTGTTTCGTTCGCTTCCGACGTGGCGTCGGCGGCGCCAAGCGCGTACGAATTCACCGTTACCGGCTCTGACGGGCCGCTCGCAGGAGTTACGTCAGTCGGAACCTTTGTCTTTGACCCCACGATCGCGCCAGAAGGTGGCGGCTTCGTTGAAATCGCCGGGCTGTTCACGCATCTTGCATTCTCCTGGGATGGGGTCGACTACAACGAGACTACTGCCAATACAGGAACCCTTGGTTTTGACGCCGACGGGACAGTAATCTACGCGCTGTTTGGGACCGACTGTGGTCCAAGTGGTTTCGGCTGCGGTGTCGGCAACGGCCCGAACCCGTATCAGTGGTCCTTTAACATCTTCAATGGTGCTGGCGCGTTCTTGTACCTCTCCCCCAAAGATCCGTCGAATATCTTCGACGGCACCGTGTCATTGACGCCTCTCGCCATTCCCACGGACAAGCATCAGTGCATGAAAGGCGGTTGGAGGCTATTTGAAGGACTAGATGGTCCATTCAAGAACCAGGGAGACTGCATCCAGTTCGTTAACACCGGCAAGTAACGCTGGCAGATCGGAAATCCCCTCTGGGGTTCAGGAAAGCTTCAACTTCGCTCAACGCCGATCAGCCGCGGCAGATCGAGCGCACGCGGCTTGATCGTCTTTTGTACTCGCAGATGGCGTCCGACCACATCCCAAACCGGCTCTCCGCCGGCCGTTCTCGATTCCTCGGACACCGGCGCCCAGCCGGCGACTTTGTATTTGCGATTCGCGTCGAGCGGCTTGCCATTTAGAGAGAAACCTCCGATCCGCGAGCCCATCCGCGCATTCGGATCGCATGTGTATTGCAATCCGCCGACGCGCACCATGTCGCCACCCTGCTGGTAATACGGATCGGGATTGAAGAGGTTGTCGGCGACGTCTTCCAGGATCGTCTTGATGTTCTCGCCAGTGAGCTCGTTCACAGTCACGTACGGATACGTGATCGCGCACTGGTTCATGAGCTGCTCCATCGTGATCGGCTCGCCTGCAAGCAGCGTCGTGCCGAAGCGAAAGCCCGGCGAGAACGCGATCTCCGCATTCTGCTCCGCCATAAGCGCATCGAGAATCAGCTGGTCGAAGCTGCCGTTGAAGTTGCCGCGGCGATAGAGCAAGGCTTCGGTCACCGCGAGGCGTTCGTCGAGCTTCTCGCGATACGGCGCGCGCAGTTTCGCGATCAGCACCGCCATGTCGCGATCCTCGCGGAGCAGGTTCGAGAACACCGGCAGGAGCTTGTAGCGGTAACCGGTGACCGCGCTGCCCTTCACTTCGAGATCGAGCACGGCGAGAAACTTGCCGTTGCAGCCTGCGTTGGTGACGAGCGTTTTGCCGCCGCGGTTGGCGACGATCGTCGGCCGAGGCACGCCGTCGTGCGTGTGGCCGCCGAGGATCGCGTCGATGCCGGTCACGCGCGACGCGAGCTTGAGATCGACGTCCATGCCGTTGTGCGACAGGAGCACGACCACGCGCGCGCCCTTGCCGCGCACCTCATCGACCAGTTTCTGCAAATCCTCCTCGCGGATGCCGAAGCTCCAGTCCGGCACGAAATAGCGCGGATGCGCGATCGGCGTGTATGGAAACGCCTGGCCGATCACTGCGACCGGCACGCCGTTCTGCTCGCGCATCGTGTATGCAGGAAACACCGCGTCGCCGAAGTCCGCGGTCCTGACGTTCTGCGCGAGAAATTCGATGCTGCCCTTGAGCGATCCGACCAGTTCCTGCACGCGCTCTGCCCCGTAGGTGAATTCCCAGTGCGCGGTCATGATGTCCACACCGAGCGCGCGCGTTGCCTCGACCATGTCCTGTCCGCTCGTCCACAGCGCGGTCGCTGACCCCTGCCAGGCGTCGCCGCCGTCGAGGAGCAGCGCGCCGGGACGGCTCGCGCGCAGGCGCTTCACGAGCGTGGCGAGCTGCGCGAAGCCGCCGACCTTGCCGTACGTGCGCGCGGCCCGTTCGAAATCGAGATACGTGAACGCATACGACTCGCGCGTTCCGGCGCGCAGCGAGAACTCTTTCAGGAAGGCTTCGCCGACGAGATGCGGCGGCTTTCCCGCTGCCGCACCGACGCCGATGTTGACGCTTGGCTCGCGGTAATACGAAGGAAGGAGTTGCGCGTGGCAGTCCGTGAAGTGCAGGAAATGCACGTTGCCGAACTTCGGCACGTCATAGAACGATTCGGCGCTTCGTTGCGCTTGTGCGTCTTCGGCGTGCAGCGGCAAACCGGCCGCCGAAGCGGCGCCGAGAACGTGCACGAATTCGCGCCGGTTCATTGTGTCGCTCCGAGGCCAGAAGCCGCGGAGTCCGCTGCTCTCGGCGCACGGCAGCGAGCGCGGAGGCTCACTGATTGACCGGCGATGCCGGGTCGAGCAGCAGCGCGGTAACGTCCTTGATCTGCTGCTCGGCCAGGATGCCCTTGTAGCCGAAGCGCGGCATGTTGCTGCAGGCGATGAACGCCTCGGAGTTGAAGATCTTGCCGTAGGTGTAGCGCTGCACTTCGACGCTGTTGCCGTGCGACTTGCCGTATTGATAAAGGCTCGGCCCGATCGTGCCGAAGGAAAGCTCGGACTTCGAGAGCTGATGGCAGGCGTAGCAGTTGGCGCCGACCGGTCCCTTTGGATCGTCGGAGAATTGCTTGCCGCGCCCTTCCTGCGCGATCTTCTCGCCGTTCTTCCAGTCGCCGAGGAGCTTGCCGTCGGCGGGATACTTGACAGTCGCGAGATTGGCGGCCTCGATCTTCGCTGCGATCTCGCGCGGCGGGGTCTTGCCGGACAGCGAACTGCACGCGCGCTGCGTGTCGTCCTGGTCGAGACGATCGAGTCCCGCCTGGCCGGCGGCCTTGAACGAGTCCTTAAGCGTCGCGGTCGCCTTGGACGAAATCTCCTCGTCGCTCGGAGATGTTGTGCATGCAGCCGCGACGAGCGTCGCCGAGGCGAACATGACCCAGCGCGAGCGCAAGTTCATCGTTCGTAGCTCACCGCTTGATCGCCGGCCCGTCGTAGACGCCGCCGTTCGCGTTGTGCGCGAGATACGTCGTCAGCGCGATCGCCGCATCGGAGCCGTACACGAGCTCCGGAAAGCGCTGCTGGCGGAAGCAGTCGTAGAGCCGCCACTCGAACGTGCGCAGCTCTCCCTGGGAGACGCGATACGCAGGCCATGTCGTGTAGGCCTTCTGCGCGCCCTCCGTCGTCATCAGGTTCGGCAGGTCCTGGAGCCGGATGCGCTTGTCGTTCTCGCCGTGGCAGGTCGCGCAGGCGAAGTCGTGCGTGCCGCCGCGAAAGTAGAAGAGCTTCTCTCCGATGCGATAGGCTTCGACTTCCTTCGGATGCACGAGCGCGACGCTCATCTTCACGCCGCGCGACTCGGAGGTCACATACGCGGTGAGCGCCTCGAGATCGGAGCGCTTGTCGGCTCCGTTGCCAAACGGATTCTTCTTCGCATCCGCGTCGCTGTAGCCCTGCAAGCGCACCATGCACCACACGAGACGCGTCTCGAGATCCATCACGCGATCGGCGTCGGCGAAATAGCGCGGCAGCTCGGCGTAGGCGCCCTTGACCACACCGGGGCCTTTCCCGAGATCGCAGGCTTCGAGCGAGACCTGCTTCGGCCCGCGCTTCTCTTTCCAGAGAGCTTCGCCGCGCGCTTCCCACAATTCGGCGGGATTGCCGTCCTGCAGCGCGGCGCGGTATTTCGCGATCTCGTCGGTCGTGGATTGCGCCGAAGCGAGCGGCGCGCACGCCAGGCCGGCGAATGCTGCGAGCCAGGCGAATCGATTCATCGAGCGAAGCGGAGAATCAGGCGATGACCGCTTCGTCGCTCCGCGTGTCGCCGCGGCTGTCGACCCAGCGGATGACGATCTTGTCGCCCTTGGTGCCGCCCTTGAACTTGAACGACAGGAACGGATTCTTCGCGATCGCGGTGCCCCACTGCGCGGAGAGCACGGTCTTGCCGCTCCAGGTGACAAGCACGTTCTGAATGAACCACGCCGGGATCGTCTCGCCCTTTGCGTCCTTGCGCTGCCCCGTTTCCATCTCGTGATTCATCAGCACCTTGATCTCGGTGGTGTCGCCCGAGAGCGCGGCGCGGATCTTCATCGGTTCGCCGATCGCCATCTCAGCCTCCGCAGCCGCCGAGCGTCACCTTGATCTCTTTCGCGGCGACGTAGAAGCGGCCGTCGGCTTTCACCAGCGCGTAGACGTTCGAGGTCTGCGCCATCTTGATCCGCGTCGTGATCGTAGGCTCGGTGCCGGCCGGAATGTCGAACACCGCGGCCAGCATGTTGGGATTCTTCTCGACCAGGATCGCGATCGCTTCGGTTTTCGGCAGCTTGCTCGTCACGCCGACGGGAACCACCGCGCCGTTCTCGGCGATCTCCGGAGTCTGGAAGAACTCGATGTCCTTGCTCTGCACGGCGTCGCCGCCGCCGAGCGCCTTCGTGGTGTCGCGCAGGTCGTGCGTGTCGAAGGCAGCCTTGTTCCATGCGGCCTGCGCGAAGGCGCGATCGGGCTCGAGCCATCCCGCCGCTCCGAGCAAGGCGGCGAGCGTCAATCCGCCACCGGATCTCAATGCGTTCCTGCGTCCAGCGTCCATGCGCACGCTCCAGCGAAGGAGCGCATTCTAGCAGGGCGCCCAAACGCCGGCGGTCCGCCCCTACGGGCAAAAGCTGCGCAAAAAACCGCCGGCGCGCTTCTCTTCACGCCGGCCGGATCTGCTACGAGGAAATTACGTCGAGGAAATTACGCGATCAGTGAACCGTCGCGTGCGAGAGGAAACGCAGTATCGCGCCGGACTTCAGGCGGAAATAACCGTCGCCGACGTACTCGGCGCCGTCGAGCTCGTCGAGCGTGAACTCGACTGCTGTATCGCCCAGCTTGAGCTCCATGACCACGTCTTCGGCCACGGTCGACTCGTCGGGCACGCGCAGATACTCGGTCTGGAATACGACCCCGTTGATCTGCACGAAATCGGCGTCTCGCATCGCTTCTGCAAGTGGTGGAGCGCTGATGTTCATCTCTTTCCCGTCCGCGCCCGCGAATGGGCGCCGTACAGCTTTAGATGCGGGCGCGAAACCCGGGGTTCAAGTACGTCCTAGGACAGGCTCCGGCATCGTCCTAGGACGATTGCCTACGACGCGGCGACGAGCTCGCGCACGAAGTTGGGCAGCGCGAAAGACGCGCGATGCATGTCGCCGTTGTAGTACTGCAGATCGGAAATGCGGCGCTGTGCGATGCGCCGGTCGACTTCCAGCGGGGTGAGATACGCGGGATTCAGCGTGGCGGATGCACAGGCCATCATCCACAATCCGCCGTAGAGGGGAACGCACACGAGATAAGGCGTGACCGTGGCGAACGCGGCGCGCAGGTTCGCCACGCCGGCGCGAATGCGGTCCGGATGCGCCACCGGCGAGGCGATATGCAGCGTCATCGCGCCGGTCGGATTCAGGCGCGCTGCGCATGCGCGATAGAAGTCTGTCGTGTAGAGCGGCTCCGAAGGCCCGCCCGGATCGGTGAGATCGAGCACGATGAGATCGTAGGTTTCGCCGCCACCGCGCACGTAGGCGAGCCCGTCTTCCACCTTGACGGAGAGCCGCGGGTCGCTGAATTTTCCGCGATGAACCGTCTCGAGATACTTCTTCGAGATGTCGATGACGGCGAGGTCGATCTCGACCATCGTCACCGACTTCATGGTCGGATACTTTAGGAGCTCCTCGGCCGAGCCGCCGTCGCCGCCGCCGACGATCAGCGCCGTCTCCGGCTTGGGATGCGCGATCGCCGCGGTATGGACCAGATTCTCGTGATAGAAGAACTCGTCCTTCTCGGAGGTCATGAAGTGACCGTCGAGACGGAAGAGCTTCCCGTAGGGGGTCGTGTCGTGAACTTCGACGGCCTGGAACGGCGACTGGAAGCGCTCGAACTCGCGCGCCGAGCGCACGAAGAAACCGGTGTCTTCGGTCAGGTACTCGGTAAGCAGGCCAGGCTGGAGGTCTCCATCCGTCTTGCCCTCAGGCATCACGCCCCCCGCGGTGAATCGCCTGGTACTTCGCGCGCTGCGGGCGAAGCACGTCCTGCAGGGTGCGGAAAAGGCGCTCCGCCTTCTCGGTGTTGTCGGTGGTGTAGTTGCACACGTAGACGTCGATGGTCACGAAGCCGTGCTCGGGCCAGGTGTGAATCGCGAGATGAGATTCGGCGAGAAGGACGGTACCGGTCACGCCCTGCGGCTCGAACTGGAAGAAACGATCGCCGACGATCGTCATGCCCGACGCTTCGCTCAGCTTGAGGCAAAGCTTGCGCAGCGCCTCCGAGCGGGTCATCTCCGGCGCATCGGCCGGGCAGCCATACCATTCTCCGAGCAGATGAATGCCGTCCATCTTTTCTTCTCCCCCAGAGCCACGGCGGATATTTCTAGGCCGGATAAACCAAATATTATTGCCCAAATTGGATGCCTGATGCGATAATTTTAGTGCATTTTGCGCAAAACGGCGTGTCCAAAAAAGAAGCAGCCGAACCGAGCGCTGCCGAGCACCTTCCCCGGAAGCCATGACTGCACCGCTGACCGCGCCGAACCTTCTTTCCACCGCGCGCCCCGGAGCAGCTGTCGACACAGTGCTCCTCGCCAACGCGATCCGGGCGCTCGCCATGGACGCCGTGCAGGCGGCAAATTCCGGGCATCCAGGCATGCCGATGGGCATGGCGGAGATCGCCGTGGCGCTGTGGCAACGGCACCTGCGCCACAACCCCGCGAATCCGCACTGGCTCGACCGCGACCGCTTCGTGCTCTCGAACGGCCACGGCTCGATGCTGCAGTACGCGCTGCTCCATCTCACCGGCTATGACTTGCCGCTCGACGAGCTGAAGCGCTTCCGGCAGCTGCACTCGAAGACGCCCGGCCATCCCGAGGTTGGCGTCACGCCCGGTGTCGAGACCACGACCGGGCCGCTCGGTCAGGGACTCGCCAACGCCGTCGGCATGGCGCTCGCGGAGCGCCTGCTTGCCTCCGAGTTCAACCGCCCCGGACACGCGATCGTCGATCACCGCACCTACTGCTTCGCCGGCGACGGCTGCCTGATGGAAGGCATCTCGCACGAAGCCTGCTCGCTCGCCGGCACGCTGGGCTTGGGCAAGCTCACCGTCTTCTACGACGACAACGGAATCTCCATCGACGGCCAGACCAAGGGCTGGTTCACCGACGACACGCCGAAGCGCTTCGAAGCCTACGGCTGGAACGTGGTGCCGAACGTAGATGGAAACGACGTGGCAGCGGTGGACGCCGCGATTCGTGCGGCGCTCGCCGTTACCGATCGCCCGACGCTCATCGATTGCAAGACCGTCATCGGCAAGGGCTCGCCGAACCGCGCCGGCACCAAGCAGGCCCACGGCGAAGCGCTCGGCAAGGACGAAGTCGCGCTGACGCGCCAGGCGCTCGACTGGCGCTACCCGCCGTTCGTGATCCCGCAGGAAATCTACGACGCCTGGGATGCGCGCGCTCGCGGCGCGGCGCTCGAGGGCGACTGGCAGAGCCGCTTCGCTTCGTACAAGGCGGCGCATCCGGAGCCGGCTCGCGAGTTCGAGCGGCGCATGAACGGCAGGCTGCCGTCCGATTTCGGCGCGCGCGCCGCCGCGCTCGTGCAGCAGCAGATCGCCAAGGCGGAATCGGTCGCCACGCGCAAGGCCTCCCAGCAGGCGATCGAAGCGTTCGCGCCGGCGATGCCTGAGCTGATCGGCGGCTCGGCCGATCTTACCGGCTCGGTGCTGACGAACTGGTCGGGCAGCAAGACGGTCACCGCCAAAGACGCCGGCAACTACATCTACTTCGGCGTGCGCGAGTTCGGCATGAACGCGATCGCCAACGGGCTCGGGCTGCACGGTGGATTCATTCCCTACGTCGGCACCTTCCTCACCTTCTCCGACTACGGGCGCAACGCCTTGCGGCTGGCCGCGCTCATGAAGCTGCGCACGATCTTCGTCTACACCCACGACTCGATCGGGTTGGGCGAAGACGGGCCGACGCATCAGGCGATAGAGCACGCTGCCTCGCTGCGGCTCATCCCCAACATGGAGCTGTGGCGCCCGTGCGATACGGTCGAGTCCGCCGTAGCGTGGGCGAGCGCAATCGAGCGCGCCGACGGTCCGACCTGTCTCCTCTTCACCCGGCAGAGCGTTCCTTTCCAGAAACGCGACGAGTCGCAGGCTGCGGCGATCCGCCGAGGCGGCTACGTTCTAGGCGACTGGAGCGAGAACGCGGCACGTCGCGCGATCATCATCGCCACCGGCTCCGAGGTCGCCCTGGCGATGGGCGCACGCGAAGCGCTCGCCGCCGAGGGCATCGGCGTGCGCGTCGTCTCGATGCCCTGCACGAGCGTCTTCGATCATCAGGACGAGGCTTATCGCGCCTCCGTACTGCCGGAAGGCGTGCCGCGCGTTGCCGTCGAAGCAGGCGTCACCGACTACTGGCGCAAGTACGTCGGCCTCGAAGGCGCGGTCGTGGGCATCGATCGCTTCGGCGAGTCGGCGCCGGCCGCCGCGGTGTTCAAGTATTTCGGCTTTACCGTCGAGCACGTCGTCGACGTCGTGAAGCAAATTTTGTAGAGGCCGGATTGATCCGGCCGACCGCATTGCCAAGGAGCGGAGCATGACCCTCAAAGTCGCGATCAACGGCTACGGCCGCATCGGCCGCAACGTTCTGCGCGCGCATTACGAAGACGGAAAGAAGCACGATCTCGCCATCGTCGCGATCAACGATCTCGGAAGCCCGGAAACCAACGCTCATCTCACGCGCTATGACACGGTGCATGGGAAATTTCCCGGCAAAGTCGAGGTCGAGGGCGATGCGATGGTCGTCAACGGCGACCGGATCAAGGTTCTCGCCGTGCGCAATCCAGCCGATCTGCCGTGGGCTTCGCTTGGCGTAGACGCGGTGCTCGAGTGCACGGGGCTCTTCACGACCAAGGAGAAGGCCTCGGGGCACCTCAAGGGCGGCGCGAAGAAGGTGATCATTTCCGCGCCCGGCGGCAAGGACGTCGACGCCACCGTCGTGTACGGCGTCAACCACACGACGCTGAAGGCCTCGCACACGGTGATCTCGAACGCCTCGTGCACGACCAACTGCCTCGCGCCGCTGGTGAAGCCCTTGCACGAGAAAATCGGCGTCGTGAACGGTCTCATGACCACCGTGCACTCGTACACCAACGACCAGGTGCTCACCGACGTCTATCACGAGGACCTGCGGCGCGCCCGCTCAGCATCGATGAACATGATCCCGACCAAGACCGGCGCGGCCGCTGCGGTCGGACTCGTACTGCCGGAGCTCAACGGCAAGCTCGACGGCTATGCGATCCGCGTGCCCACGATCAACGTCTCTATCGTCGATCTCTCCTTCATCGCCGCCCGCGACACCGATGTGAAGGAAGTCAACGCGATCATGAAGTCGGCCGCCGAATCGGGACCGCTCAAGGGGCTGCTCGGTTACAGCGATGCGCCGCTCGTGTCGATGGACTTCAACCATGACGCGCGCTCATCTGTTTTCGACGCGACCCTGACCAAGGTGTCGGGACGGCTCGTCAAAGTATCGAGCTGGTACGACAACGAGTGGGGATTCAGCAACCGGATGCTCGACGTAACGATTGCGTTGATGGCGGCGAAATGACGGGTACGCTCATGACCAATCTCTTCACCGCTCATCCTGCTTCGGTCGGCCAGACTTACGCCGCGCACTTCGCCTTCGCACTGGTTTTCGGGCTGCGCATGGTGCTCGGCGGGCTGGCCGCGATCGTCCATGCCGTGTTTCCCTTCGTATTCATCACCACGGCAAGCCGCACGGTCGACGAGCTCAACGCCCGGCGCAACCGCGCCGGGCAGCCTGCTCCAGGAGCGTGATCCGATCGCAGAGCGCGCGATGCCCGGTTTCAAGCGGATGGCCGATTGCAATCTCGCGGGCAAGCGCGTGTTCATCCGCGCCGATTTGAACGTCCCGCAGGATGACCACGGCGCGATCACCGACGACACGCGCATACGCGCCTCGCTGCCCGGCATCCGCGACGCACTCGAGGGCGGCGCCGCGGTGATGATCACATCGCACCTCGGACGTCCGAAGGAAGGAGAATTCAGCGACGCCGATTCGCTCGCGCCGGTGGCGAAGCGCCTGTCGAAGCTGCTGGGCCGCAACATCCCGCTCGTCCGCGACTGGGTCGACGGCGGCGCCTGGTCCAGGAAGCTCAAGCCCGGCGATCTCGTTCTGCTCGAAAACTGCCGCTTCAACAAGGGTGAGAAGAAGGACGACGAGGCGCTCGCGCGCAAAATGGCGAAGCTCTGCGACGTCTACGTGAACGATGCCTTCGCTACCGCGCACCGCGCCGAGGCCACGACCCACGGCATCGCCAGGTTCGCGCCGGTCGCCTGCGCCGGCCCGCTTCTCGCACAGGAGGTCGACGCGCTCAGCCGCGCCTTGGCGCAACCGAAACGCCCGCTGGTCGCGATCGTCGGCGGCGCGAAAGTCTCGACCAAGCTCACGGTGCTGAAATCGCTCGCGGCCAGGGTCGACGTGCTGCTCGTCGGCGGCGGGATAGCCAATACGTTTCTTCTCGCCGCGGGTGGGAAGATCGGCAAGTCGCTCGCCGAGCCGGATCTCGCAAGCGAGGCGAAGGCGATCCTCGCCGCGTTTCCTGGCAAGGTGCCTCTTCCGATCGACGCTGTGGTTGCCGGCGAGCTGAGCGCGAACGCCAAGCCGAAGGCGAAAGCGATCGAGAACATCGCTGCCGACGACATGATTCTCGACATCGGCGCGCAGTCGATCCTCGCCATGCGCGCGATGATCGCCAAAGCGGGAACCATCGTCTGGAACGGACCCGTCGGCGTGTTCGAGTTCGAGGCCTTTGCCGGAGGGACCAAGGCATTGGCCGAAGCGATCGCTGGGTCGCCCGCCTACTCGCTCGCCGGCGGAGGCGACACGATCGCGGCGATCAACAAGTTCGGCGTCACCGACCGGATCGGGTACATTTCGACGGCGGGCGGAGCGTTCCTCGAATTCCTCGAAGGCAAGACGCTGCCCGCGATCGCCGTGCTCGAGGAGCGGGCACACTGATATGCGCGCCACGAAAATCGTCGCCACGCTGGGTCCGGCGAGCAGCTCGCAGGACGTGCTCGCGCGCATGCTCGCCGCGGGTGTGGACGTGGTGCGGCTCAACTTCTCGCACGGCACCGCCGCCGATCATCAGGAGCGCGCGCGCATCGTGCGCGCCGCAGCGCAATCGCTCGGGCGCGAGGTGGCGATCATGGCCGATCTGCAGGGGCCGAAAATCCGCGTCGGCAAGATCGCCGGCGGCAAGGTCACGCTCAAACCCAACCAGAGCTACATACTCGACGCCGACTGCGAGCTCGGCAACGAGGAGCGCGTGGGGCTCGACTACAAGGAGCTGCCGCGGGACGTCGGGCCGGACGCGATACTGCTCCTCGACGACGGATTGATCCGGCTTCGCGTCGAATCGGTGCGCGGCAACGAGATCTTCACCCGCGTTGAGGTCGGCGGCGTGCTCTCCAACAACAAGGGCATCAACCGTCAGGGCGGCGGGCTCACCGCGCCGGCGCTCACCGCGAAGGACATGGAGGACATGAAGACGGCGGTAGCGATTTCCGCCGATTATCTCGCGGTCTCCTTTCCCAAGAACAAGGAAGACATGTACATGGCGCGCCAGCTCCTGCGCGCCGCCGGCGGCAGAGCGCGGCTGATCGCCAAGATCGAGCGCGCCGAGGCGATTCCCGCGCTCGAGGAAATCATCGACGCCTCCGACGGCATCATGGTCGCGCGCGGCGATCTCGCCATCGAAGTGGGCAATGCGAGCGTGCCTGCGCTGCAGAAGCGCATGATCAAGCTGGCGCGCGAGCGCAACAAGCTCACCATCACCGCGACACAGATGATGGAATCCATGATCAACAATCCGGTGCCGACGCGGGCCGAGGTTTCCGACGTCGCCAACGCCGTGCTCGACGGCACCGATGCGGTGATGCTCTCGGCCGAGACCGCGGCCGGTCGCTACCCGGTCGAGACCGTGGAGACGATGGCGCAGATCTGCGATGAGTCGGAGAAGGCGGACACGGTGGCGCTCGACCGCGATTTCCTCGACCGCACCTTTACCCGCATCGACCAGTCGGTGGCGGCAGCGGCGCTATTCAGCGCGCATCATCTGCGCGTGAAAGCCATCGCCGCACTGAGCCAGTCGGGCTCGACGGCGCTCTGGATCTCGCGCCACAACATCGCATGCCCGATTTATGCGCTCACGCCGGAGGTTTCGTCACAGCGCCAGATGGCGCTCTACCGCAACGTGCGGCCGCTCTATCTCGAGCAGGGCGAAGATCGCGAAAAGGTTTTGCGCGCCGTCGAGGACCTGCTGCTCGCCAAGGGGCTGGTCCATCACGGCGACTTGATCGTGATGACGATGGGCGAGCCGATGGGCAAATCGGGCGGCACCAACGCGCTCAAGATCGTGCGCGTCGGGGATCATCGCTAAGAAAGCCGCGAGCGGCGCAGGAGCCTGCGCTGACCTACCAGGTCGCGAACATCGCCGCGACCGCGGCGGCCATGGTTCCCGTCGCGAGCCAGCCGAGCGCCTTCAACCATCGGGTGACTGTGAAGCCGCCCATGACCTTGCGGTCGTCGGCCAGGAGCATCATCACCACCATGATGGGCACGGCGATCACGCCGTTCAACACTGCGCTCCAGAACAGCGCGCGAATCGGATCGATCGGCGAAAAGTCGAGCGCGACGCCGCCGAGCGTGGCGAGCGCGATGATGGTGTAGAACTCGCGCGCTTCGAGAAGCTTCAAGTCGAGCCCGCGCTTCCATTCGAAGATCTCCGCCACGGCGTACGCGGCCGAGCCGGCGAGCACCGGCACCGCGATCAGCCCGGTGCCGATGATGCCCATCGCGAAGAGCAGGAAAGCGAAGCTGCCGGCGAGCGGCCGCAGCGCCGAGGCCGCCTGGGCGGACGTCTGAATATCCGTCACGCCGGCAGCGTTGAGCGTGGCCGCGGTGCCGAGAATGATGCAGAAAGCAACGACGTTCGAGAACGCCATGCCGAGGTAGGTGTCGATCTTGATTCGGCGCAGATGCTCCTCGGCGCCTTCGGGCGCGTGCGCCAGCGCGTTGGCGGCCGGGTCGGCGGTCAGCTCCTCGACTTCCTGCGAAGCCTGCCAGAAGAAAAGGTAGGGGCTGATCGTGGTGCCGAAGACGGCGACGATCACCGTCAGGTATTCGGCAGTGAGCGAGAAGTGCGGCGTCAAACTGTGCGCAGCGACCTCGCGCCAGGGAATCTCGATCGTCAGCACCAGGAGGACATAGGAGAGCAAGAACAGGGTGAGCCACTTGAGGTAACGCACGTAGCGCTGATAAGTGAGAAACACCTGCAGCAGCAGACAGATCAGCCCGAAGACGATCGCGTAGACGTGCGGCGGGCCACCGATGATGAGCTGCAGCGACTCGCCGATCGCCGCGATGTCGGCGGCGATGTTGATCGTGTTCGCGACGAGCAGCAGCGACACGATGCCGTAGACCACCGGGCGCGGGAAATGCCGGCCGATGTTCGAAGCGAGCCCGTGTCCCGTGACACGGCCGATGCGCGCGCTGACGAGCTGGATGCCTACCATCAGCGGATACGTGAACACGATCGTCCACAAGGTCAGAAAGCCGAACTGCGCACCGGCTTGCGAGTAGGTGGCGATGCCGGACGGATCGTCGTCGGCTGCGCCGGTGATCAAGCCGGGACCGAGCTGCCTGATCCAGTCGCGAAGCGTACTGCGCATCGTCGTCGTGCCATCGCTTTTTTTAGCCGCGGCGACTATAACAGCATTCGCGCAGCGAGACGATGTAACATCGCCGCGCGTCAGCGGCCTGCAAGCTCGAAGCCACCGGGTCGAAAAAAAGGGCCCGCGTTTCGCGGGCCCTTCGCTGTGACAGCTCGCCGCTTACGGCAGCATGCTGTGATCGTAGGTGCGGATGTCGCGCTGGTGCGTCTCCGTCAGGAAGAACGCCCCGATGACCAGCGTCATGATCGACACCACGATCGGATACCAAAGTCCGTAGTAGATGTCCCCGGTGGCGGCGACCAGCGCAGTCGCGGTCAAGGGCAGCATGCCGCCGAACCAGCCGTTGCCGATGTGGTACGGCAGCGACATCGAGGTGTAGCGGATCTTGGTCGGGAACAGCTCGACCAGGAACGCCGCGATCGGGCCGTACACCATCGTCACGTAGATGACCATGATCACCAGGATCAGCTCGGTCATGAACCAGTTGATCTTGCTCTTGTCGGGTGCTCCCTTGTAGCCGGCCGCCTTGAGCGTGTCCTCCAGCTTCTTCTGGTCCCAACCCTCGACCCTCGTCCCGCCGATCGTCGTGACCACCGATTTTCCAGTCTCTGCCGCCACCGAATTGAACGACAGGCCCTGTTTGGTGAGGTAGTCCTTCGTCCGGTCGCAGTCGGAGAACTTGCTCCACGGCCCGACGAACAGGTGGAACTGGCAGTCGGTCGCGGCAACCGATATCGGCGTCTTGGCCGAGAACTCCTCAAGCGCCGGGTTGACGTAGTGCGTGAGGCCCTGGAACAGCGGGAAGTAGGTCACCGCCGCGATCAGGCAGCCCGCGAGGATGATCTTGAGCCGTCCGATCCGGTCGGAGAGCCAGCCGAAGACGATGAAGAATGGCGTACCGATGATCAGCGACAACCCGATCAGCATGTAGGTCGTGACGTAGTCGAGCTTGAGCGTGATGGTGAGGAAAAATAAAGCGTAGAACTGGCCTGTATACCAAACCACGCCTTCGCCGGCGGTCGCGCCGAGGAGCGCGAGCAGCGTGTACTTGTTATTGGGATACTTGAAGAAGCTGTCCGTGAGCGGCGACTTCGACCCCTTCCCCTCCGACTTCATCTTCTGGAAGATCGGCGACTCGTGCAGCTTCAACCGGATGTAGACCGAGAAGACCAGAAGGATCAGCGAGAGCCAGAACGGGATCCGCCAGCCCCAGTCGGCGAATTCCTTCGTGTCCATGTTGCTGCGGCACAGATAGATCACGATCAGAGCCAGGAGCAGCCCCACGGTCGCCGTCGTCTGGATCCAGCTCGTGTCGTATCCGCGACGATCGGGCGGCGCGTGCTCCGCCACGTACGTCGCGGCTCCGCCATATTCGCCGCCGAGGGCCAGGCCCTGGACGAGACGCAGCGTCACCATCAAGATCGGGGCGAGCCATCCGATCGATGAGTAAGTCGGCAGGAGGCCGACGAGGAACGTCGAGCCGCCCATGAAGACGATCGTGATCAGGAAGGTGTACTTGCGCCCGACGAGATCGCCGATGCGGCCGAACACGAGCGCTCCGAACGGGCGCACGAGGAAGCCGGCGGCGTAGGCTGCGAAGGCCGAGAGCAGCGCTGCGGTCTGGTTCCCGGGCGGGAAGAACAGCGCCGCGAAAAACGGCGCGAGCACTGCGTACAGATAGAAGTCGTACCACTCGAAGACGGTACCGAGCGACGAGGCGAAAATGACCTTTCGCGTCTCGGCACCAACGCTCTTTATCGATTCTTCTTCGAGAAAACCCTTCCTTGCTTTCGCTTCCGCCATCGCTCGCCTCCCTCAGTTCAATGTCCTACGGATACATCCCCGAAAACTTTGGCAGCAGCCAAACACTCGTCGCCGCCCAGCCATTGCTTCATCCGGTACAGCGCCCGCCAATACTATCCCACCCCGCCCTTACGCGAAACTTACAAATGGAGCATTCCGGGTTCGGGATACTGCATTGCACCATCCCGAAGATCACGCCGCTTCAGGCCCGGGCGGCTCTTCCTCGAGAAGAGCCTTGATCCGGTTCATCAGGTCCCGAGTCGAGAAAGGCTTCGTGACATAGACATCGGCGCCCACCGCGAGCCCCTTCGTTACTTCGGCGTCGCGCCCCTTGGCCGAGAGCATCATGATCTTTACGTCGCGTGACTCCGGCTGCTCCCGAAGACGCCGGCAGATTTCGTAGCCGCTCTTCACCGGCATCATGATGTCGAGCAGCACGAGGTCCGGCTGCATCGTCTCTGCGAGCCGCAGCGCTTCGTCGCCATCGCGCGCGATCGCGACTTCGTAGCCGCTGCGCCGGAGCAGGAACTCGAGCGCGGTGACGATGCTGGGCTCGTCGTCGGCGATGAGTATCTTCTTGCTCACGTCGCGGTCGCCGCTGGAAGAGTGAATGAAAAGCGCGCGCCGCGCCCAAGACTGCTTTCGACCCACATGCTGCCGCCGAAGTGCTCGACGATCTGACGGCTGATGTGCAGTCCCAGGCCGCTGCCCTGCGGCTTGTCGGTGAGCGTGTCGCCGACCTGATGGAACTTGCTGAAGATCGCTTCGTGGTCCGCGGGACTGATCCCGCGGCCATTGTCGCGCACGTCGACCCGCAACCGCCCACCGGTCTCGGAGAGCGCGATCTCGATGCGTCCCTGCTCGGTGTCGCAGAACTTGACCGCGTTCGACAGCAGATTGAGCATGACTTGGATCATGCGGTCGAGATCCACGCTTACGGTCGACACGCTGTTCGGGAGCCGGGCTTCGATTCTGATGTTCTTCTCCTTGAAGAGCTGATCCATCGCGGCGAGCGTGTCCGAGATGACTTCCTTCATGTCGACCCTGGTCTCGGCCCAGTCCGCCTTGCCCGACTCGATCTTGGCGAGATCGAGCACCTGGTTGATCAGGCGCGTCAGCCGCTCCGCTTCCCTGGTGATGATGCCGAGGAATTTCCGGCGCTGCCCGGCGTCGACTTCGGGCTGGTCGAGAAGAATCTCGGTGAAGGCGCGGATCGACGTTAGCGGAGTGCGCAGCTCGTGCGTCACCGTCGAGACGAAGTCGTCCTTCAGCCGGTCTAATTCGGTCAGCCGCGCGTTGGCGGCGCGAAGCTCGGCAGTCGCGGCCTCCAGCTCGCGTGACTTCTGCTGCAGCTTGTGGCTATAAACGACCACCTGCGAGGCCTCGTCGAGAATCTCGCGCACCTCGTCGATCGTCAGCGCCTCCTCCTTGACCACCGAGCCGACCATCACCCGCGCCGAGGCCGCGCCGATCGCGCCACCGAGCTGGACCTCGACGAAGTGAACGAGCTCCGCGTCGGCGACGAGCTTATCGCCGGGCCACTGCAGACCCTTGGCAGCCGCATAGTCCGCGAAGGCGCTTTCCGCGCCGGCCGTGCCGAAAAAGCGCGCCAGCAGGTTGTACAAATCGGGGACGGAGGCCGTGCCGCGCCAGAAGCGAGCCCCGCGCCCCTCGCCGCTGTGCTTGAAGACGTCGACGAAGAGACTGGCCTGCCGATGCTCGTCCGCGCTCGGCGATGCGAGCAGCGATACGCCGACATAGGCGCCGACGTTGGCGATCATGCTCCAGATCATCGCGTGGCTGATCTGGTCGAGTCCAGAAAGCCCGAAGAGCTGCAACGGTTTCAACAGTTCGATGCCAAATGGACCCTGCTCGACGAAACCGGTTGGCAGCCACCCGGAGCGGGCCAGAGCGGGAAGGAGCAGGGTGTACATCCAAACTGCGAATCCGGCGAGCAGTCCGCACAGTGCGCCGGCGCGAGTGCCGCCTTTCCAGAAAATGCCGCCCAGGATCGCCGGCGCGAATTGCGCCACCGCCGCGAACGAGATCAACCCGATCGAAACGAGGGCGTAAGCCTCTCCGGCGACCTTGAAGTAGATGTAGCCCAAGAGCAGGATCAGCACGATCGCGCCGCGCCGGATGCCGAGCAGCCAGCCGGTGAGGTCGCGCCGCTCGTTCAGCCGCAGCCGCTTGAGCCGCAGCAGGACCGGCATCACGAGGTCGTTGCACACCATCGTGGAGAGCGCGATAGTTTCCACGATCACCATGCCGCTGGCGGCGGAGAGCCCGCCGATGAACACGAGCAGCGCGAGCGCCTCCTGCTTCTCGGCCATCGGAAGCGTCAGCACGAAGCTGTCGGCGTCGACGGAGCCGCTCGGGAAGCGCAGCAGCCCGCCGAATGCGATCGGAAGCACGAAGACGTTGATGGCCAGCATATACACCGGGAACAGCCAGATTGCCTTGTTCAGATGCTTCTCGTCGAGGTTCTCGATCACCGCGACCTGGAACTGCCGCGGCAGGAACATGATCGCCATCATCGAAAGCACGGTGAGCCATACCCAGCTCGAATAGCCTCCTGCAACTCCCTCGAGCGGCGTCAGCATCGCGCGGAGCTTCGGCACCGCGGCCGCGCGCCCGAACACGTCGCCGAAGCCTTCGTAGATGTAGAAGGTGACGAACACGCCGACCGCGACAAAAGCGAGCAGCTTCACCAGCGATTCGAAGGCGATGGCCGCGACCATGCCCTGATGATGCTCAGCGGCGTCGAGGTGTCGCGTTCCGAACGCGATGGTGAAGGCGGCGAGGATGAGCGCGACCCAGAGCGCCGTGTCCTGCCGAGCCGACAGCGCGCCGACCTGCGCAGGCATCATGATCTCCGGATATTGCGCTAGGGTAGTGAAGCTGCTCGACACGGCCTTCAGCTGCAGCGAGATGTAAGGCAGGATGCCGATCACCGCGATGACCGTGACCAATCCGCCGAGCAGTGCGCTCTTGCCGTAGCGCGAGGCGATGAAGTCGGCCAGCGAGGTGATGCGGTTCTGCTTGGAGATGCGCAGGATCTTGCGCAGGATCACCCACCACAGCGCGATCATCAGCGTCGGACCGATGTAGATGGGCAGGAAGCCCACACCGTCGCTCGCCGCACGCCCTACGCTGCCGTAGAAGGTCCACGCCGTGGCGTAGACGGCAAGCGAGAGCGAGTAGATGTACGGCTTGGCGATGACCGAGCGCCCAGCGTCCGCGCGCCCGTCGGCGTAATAGGCGATCGCGAACAAAACGCCCAGATAGGCGAACGAGATGAGGATGATGGTGGGCTCGTTGAGCATGCGATGCTCTTCGCGCTGGCTGCTCTAGCTCTTCGATTCGGCGATATACGCCATCAGCGCGATCAGCGCCGCCCAGGCGAAAAAGATGTAGGCGTAGAGCGCCGGCACACCCAGAAACCCGCGCGGCACGTTGAACAGCGCCAGGATCGGATAGTTGAACAACAGCAAGCCCAGCATGCAGAGCGCCACGAAGCGCTGTCCCTTGCTCTCGAATTCGTTCATCGGCTCCTCTCCTCCACGGCTCAAGCGTCTGTGCGCGGGCGCACGACGGTCACGGTGCACGGCGCGTCCGCCACCACCTGCTCGGACACGCCGCGAAACAGGCGCGCCGCGGCTTCACGCGGCGCGCCGATCAGGATCTGGTCGACCTCGTTCAGCTTGGCGTAGTCGATCAGCGCGCCGGCGGGCTTATCCGACTCTAGCACGTGATAGGTCACCCGCTCCTCGGGCAGCTGCAGCGGGCGCGCCCAGCGACGCAGCTCGACGAGTTGCTTGATGTGGCGCCCGGTCGCCGTCTCCTCGTAGCGTTCGCCGGACAACGCAGCCGAGGGCGGCACGGCGGTGACGCAGGCGACGCGGCACTTCGCATCTGCCGCGATCAGACGGCGCGTCGCGTCGCGCAGCGATTCGGCGAGCGGCGGGTCGGCCTGTTCCGCCGCCAGCGCAACCATAACGATCGACGCCGCCCCGATTGCCACCGACGGCGGCGGGCACGGCGCCGGCTCGAAACGTCGGCCCCGAAGCCAGCGTCGTACGCGCATGCTCCAGCCTGGCGCGCGGTCGCGCCGGCCACGCTCGCCGACATCCACGTCACCGGGATTGACCAGATCGAAAGCGACCTCGGCCGCCGACGTGTAGCGGTCGCGCGCGTCCAACTCGAGACAGCGCAGGATCACCTCCTGCAACCAGCCTGGTGTAGCGGCTACCAGCGCCCGCGGCGGAATCGGGTCGCGATACAGGCGCCGACGCAGCTCGCGCGTGCTGCGTGGATGGCCGTGCGGCGTGCGTCCAGTCGCCAGCTCGTAGAGCAGTCCGCCGAGAGCATAGATGTCGCTACGCGGATCGCAGCGCACGCCCAGCACCTGCTCGGGCGCCATGTAGACCCAGTTGCCGACCGGAAAGCGAAGCTCCTCGGCAAGCAGATCGGGGTAGTGGCTGTGGTGCGCGAGACCGAAATCGACGAGCACTGCGTGTCCGTCCCGCCGGTAAAGGACGTTGGTCGGCTTGAGATCGAGGTGCACGACGTCCTGCAAGTGGATCTCGTGCAGCGCGAGCGCGAGTGCGGAACCGAGCCGCGCGATCTCGTCGGCCGAGACCGGAGCGCGCTGCACCCACTCGTGAAGCCTCGCGCCTTCGATGTACTCCATCACGAGATAGGGCGTTGTTTCCACGTCGCCGAAAGCCACCAGTGTCGGATGGCTCCGACCTTGCGCGAGGGCGCCCAACACCATGCGGCAGACTTCGAATGCGATGACGTTGACCGCGCGTTCCGCTCCGCCCAGGCGCGGAATCTTGATCACGAGCGGGAGCTCGCCCTGCGGACCGGCGAGCCGGTAGATCGACGCCATGCTGCCGACGTGCATCACCTCGCCCAGGCGAAAGCCGTCGACCTCGCTCCCTGTTTGCAGCGAATCCATTCAAGCACCGCGCTCGAGACGGCGGGCCAGGCGCTCGGGCAATCCGGCCGAACGGATCTTGCGCGCCGCTTGATCGTGATCGTACGCCACGCGGAAAAAGGTGAGCCGGCTGCGCTCCATATCGGCGAGCGCGTAACAGGCCTTGTTGTTTCGGTCGCGGGGCTGTCCGGCTGACCCGACGATGGCAAGCCAGCGGCGGTGCCGCTCGACAGGGATCGGCGTCCCGGGAACCGGCCGAAAAGGTATCGGATGGCCGGCCGCGCCCATGTAATAGAGCTTCTGCTCGTGCACGTGTCCCGCGAAGACGTAGTCGGCGCTGCCCGCGCGAATGCTGTCCTCCGCCTCGCGCAGGCTCGTGACGTAGATCCATTGCTCGGGCGCGGCAGCGCTGGCATGCACGAAGAACATGTTGTCGTCGCGCACGACGAGCGGCAGTTGCTCGAGAAAGGCGCGTTGGGCCGGGGCGATCCGCGACTGCGTCCAGGCGATGGCGGTCTTCGCGGCGGTGCTCAGCGTGTCGTCGGGACGTCCCAGCACGGCAGCGTCGTGATTGCCGAGCACCACGATCGCGCCATGGGCCGCGTGCCGCTCGATCAGCTCGAGCACTGACACGGGGTCGGCGCCATAACCCACGAGATCGCCCAGAAACGCGTAGCGGTCGGCGCCCAGGCTTTGCGCGTGCGCGATGCAGGCGGTGATCGCCTCCAGGTTGCTGTGGATGTCGGCGAAGAGGGCCAGTTTCATCTCATTCGCCGCGGCGCTGAAACGGAATCGATCAGCGTCCCTCTGGCGCTTCGAGACAGTAGCCTACTCCACGCACGGTCGCGATCTTCACTCCCGCCGGCGCGAGCTTCTTGCGCAGCCGATGGACGTAGACCTCGATCGCATTCGCGCTCACCTCCTCTCCCCATTCGCAGAGATGATCGACCAGACGCTCCTTGGGCACGAGCTGCCCCGGGCGCTGCACGAACAATTCGAGGAGCGAAAGCTCGCGCGCGGAGAGGTCGAGCCGCTCGCCTCCGAGATCGGCGCTGCGCCCCACGAGATCGAAGCAGAGGCGGCCGTGCCTGATGAGCGTTGAGGCCCCCGACATGCCACGGCGGGTGAGAGCGCGCGCGCGCGCCTCGAGCTCCGCCAGTTGAAAGGGCTTGACGAGATAATCGTCGGCACCCGCGTCGAGCCCGCGCACGCGATCGTCCACGCTGTCGCGGGCGGTAAGCAGCAGCACCGGGAGCCGTGAATTGCGCCCGCGCAGGCGCTGGAGAATGTCGAGCCCGCTCAAGCCCGGCAGACTGATGTCGAGGATGAGCAAGTCGAACTCGCCCGTGCAGAGCGCGGCATCGGCTTTGCGCCCGTCTCCGATCCAGTCGACGGCATAGCCCGATTTGCGCAGCGTGCAGCGCAAGGCGTCAGCGAGCGACGGGTCGTCTTCGGCGATCAGAATGCGCATTCGCCTCCTCCAGGCGAGCGCCCAATGCAACAGGAAGAGTCTACTACGGCGCGCAGACCGGAAGCGACACGGCTTGCAGCACGTCTCCTGTTCTGCTGTCCTCCGCTAAAGCGATGATCGCGAGCGGGCCGCCATCGTCCGGGCGCGCGAAGCGGAAAGTCCGCCGCAACTCGCCGCCTGCGCCAAGGGCAAGGTCGGGCTGCCACGCGCGCACGACGTGATCGTGACTGAGGCGTTTGCCGGCATTCTCACCCGCCTTGACGTTGCTCGAGAGGCCGTCCTGCGTGAGTGCCACGACCACGGCCGCATTGGCGCGGTCGCGCGCTTCCGGAACGCGCACGGAGACGTCGACCGCGATCGTGTTGCGGTCGGCGCTGTCGACTGCGAGCTCGATCGTCGCTCGCGCGGGCTTGGCATTGATTCCCGCGATCGCCGTGCTCGGCTGAGCGTCGCGCTGCCAGCTTCTGAAATCGCGTCCTTGCAACAAAACCTGCGGCGTATACACGAACTCGCCGTGCCCGCGGCGTGACTGCTCGTATTGCCGCTGCGTGAAGGCCGCGCTCCCGAAGCGGTCGCGCCACCCCAGCCGGTCCCAATAGTCGACGTGAAAGGCGAGCGCCACTGCCGCGTCGCCGCCGAGCTTGAGTCCGCTGAACCATCGGTCGGCCGGCGGACAGCTGTCGCAGCCTTCGGAGGTATACAGCTCGATGACGGCCACGGCATGGTCTGCACTCGTCGCGCGACACTGGGCATGGATGACGGCCGGCGCCAGTGCAGCGGCAACGAAGAGGAAGTACGGGTGCCAGCGCGAGGTCATGGTTCGCTAAGATACTCGCTCATTGGTCGCTTCGTATCACTTCAGCTTACACAGGCGTGAGAACGGGGCCGGCGTGTTAGCATGTTTGGGTCACGACGGAACTCGGGCGCAAGGCTCGGGCTCGAAACGAGGGAGGACGTGTTCATGGGAATTTTCCACATCATCGGGATCATCATCGTCGGTTTCATCGTGGGCGTACTGGCGCGCTTCATCTACCCGGGCGCCGTACCCCTGGGATTCTGGATGACGGTCGCGCTGGGCATCGGCGGATCGATTGTGGGTGGCGTCATAAGCAGCCTGATCTTCAGAAGTCCGGACGGCAGATTCCATCCGGCCGGCTGGTTCCTGTCCCTCATTGGCGCGCTGGGCTTGCTCTGGGTGTACCTCAACTACTTCAAGTAGCAGTCCCCGGCTCCGGCCGGACGATGAGGCCCTCGTCCGCGGCGCTCCAGGCAGTGCTGCTCCGTCGAAATATGTTGCCCGAATTTCGACGACGCCGAGCCGTGGGCGCAACTATACTTTGCCCATGACCAAGTTACCTTCCAAAGACGCGATGTACAGGGCTCTCGTCCACCACGACGCGAGCTACGAGGGCATTTTCTTCGTTGGCGTGACGACGACCGGAGTCTTTTGCCGCCCTACTTGTCGCGTGCGCACTCCGAAACGCGAGAACGTCGAGTTCTTCGCCTCCGCGCGCGATGCGCTGCATGCCGGTTTCCGACCCTGCCGCCGTTGCCAGCCGCTCGACCACGGGCACAAGCCGCCGGCGCTGGTCGAGAGGCTGCTCGCCGCCGTCGAAGACGATCCGAGCGGACGGCTTCGTGACGCGGACCTCGAGCGGCTCGGCATCGATCCGTCGACCGCACGGCGCGCCTTCATGCGCTATTGCGGCATGACCTTTCACGCTTATCATCGCGCGCGCCGCATGGGCCTCGCTCTCGCCGGCGTGCGCAAAGGAACGTCCATGCTCGATCTGCAACTCGACCAGGGCTTCGAATCGGGAAGCGGCTTTCGCGCCGCCTTCAAGGGGTTGCTCGGCACGGCGCCGAGCCGCGCCGCAAACGTCGACTGTCTCTACGCGCGCTGGCTGGAAACGCCGCTCGGTCCGATGCTCGCGCTAGCCGACGAGCAGGGACTAGCGCTGCTTGAATTCGTCGACCGGCGTGGGCTCGAGCGTGAGCTGCAGACGCTGCAACGCAAGCTCAAGCGCGCGATCCTGCCGGGCGAAAATCGTCATCTCGCCCAGATCGAGCGCGAGCTCGAAGCGTATTTCGCGGGACGAGCGCTGCGATTCGAAACGCCTATCGTGCTCTCGGGCTCGCCATTCCAGCGCGCAGTATGGAACGCGCTCATCGCGATTCCGCCCGGGACGACGCGCTCCTACGCGGAGATCGCCGCCGCGATCGGCGAGGCCAAGGCAGTGCGCGCGGTCGGACGCGCGAACGGCGACAACAAGCTGTGCCTCATCGTGCCCTGCCATCGCGTTATCGGCGCGGATGGCACGCTGACCGGATACGGCGGCGGTCTGTGGCGCAAGCAGTGGCTGCTCGATCACGAGCGAACGCTCGCCGGCGCCCGCGGCCAGCTCGCGCTGGACGTGCCGCCCGCGCAGAGACCCGAGGCGGTTCTCGCCGCCGGCTGACCCGATGCATCCCCGCGATGCGGCCCGGCTGCTGATGCTGGCCGGGCTCTGGGGCGGCTCGTTCGCCTTCATTCGTGTTGCCGCGCCGGCGCTCGGACCTCTGTGGCTCGCGTTCGCGCGCGTGTCGATCGCCTTCCTCGCCCTCTTCGCGCTGGCGCTCGTGCGCCGTTCGCTGCCGCCCTTCCGTTCGCACTGGCGCAGTTTGGCGATCATCGGTGTGGTCAATTCGGTGCTGCCCTTCACGCTGTTCGCCTTCGCCGAACAGTACGTCGGGGCATCGACCGCGGCGATCCTCAATGCGACGAGCCCCTTCTTCGCCGCGATCGTCTCCGCCTTGTGGCTGCACGATCCATTCACGCGCTTCAAGCTCGCCGGCATGGCGCTCGGCCTTGCCGGCGTGACGCTGCTCGTCGGCTGGCAGCCCGAGCCGGCGACAAGCGGTGCGATGCTCGCGATCCTCGCCTGCCTCGCTGCGGCGCTCTGCTACGCGGTGGCGAGCTGCTACGTCAAGCGCTACCTGCGCGATGTCTCGAGCGAGGCCGTCGCGCTCTACAGCCAGTTCACCGCGGCGGTTGCGCTCGGCCCGGCGTTGCTGTTCGTGCCTATGCCGGCCTGGCCCTCTTCGCTGGTTGTGGGGAATGTGCTCGCGCTGGCGCTCGGATCGACCGCGATCGCCTATCTGCTGTACTTCCGTCTGATCGAGTCGATCGGGCCGGCGCGTGCGCTCACCGTGACCTTCCTCATCCCGCTCTTCGGCGTGCTCTGGGGCGCGCTCTTCCTCGGCGAAGCGCCGACGTGGAACACTTTCGCTGGCTGCGCACTGATCCTGAGCGGGACCTGGATCGCGACCCGCGATCGGTCCGGACTTCAGACCAGCTCGGCCGCCGGGCCCAGAACCTGCGCCCGCAGCTCGCGGTAACGCGGCAGCGTCGGCGGATAGACGCAGATATATTTCACCTGCGCCGCCTGAAGGCAACGCTGCTTGATGATTTCGAGCTTCTGATCGCGCGGATTCTGCACCTGCTCCGGCTCTTTCGCGTCGATGATCGCGACGATGGTCATATCGCGATCGCATACGACGAACCCAACGTGCTGGTTGGCGATCTTGCGGAACGCGCGCAGCCGCTCCATACCCTGCGGCCCGATCTTGACCTGCAACACGTCCGCGAGGCGCACGCGGGCGAAGATCTCGTGCCGCGGGAACGCGGCCTTCAGCAGAAGATAGACGACGTTCTCGGCCTTCGACAGAAATCGTGTGCGCAGCAGGTAAAGCCCGGGAACCTCGGCGCTGGAAAGCAGCCGCGTGGTTTCGCCTTCGGTCCACTGCGCGGTGGCGGGCTGGGTCTCGCCGCCTGAACGGGCACCGCGCCCCGCCCGACTGCGCAGCAGCAAGCCGACCAGCACGAAGATGATCAGCGTGCCGATAATTCCCACCAGCAAGAGCAGCCCACCCGACAAGGGCATGTCTTCGGATCCCCGTAGGTTCTTGTCGCCCGTCAGCAGGCCGTAAGGACACGCCGCTCGCGCCACCTGCAGCGCGCGTCCCCGGCTCCTCGCCCCGGGTGCCGGCTAGTCTAACAGGCTGATTGAGAACCCGCCATGAGCCGCCAGGGGATCGATGTTCGCCATACGCAAACTCCCCTTGCTGCTCGACGGTGCGCACCACCGCTATAATCCCGCGCAACATGTAAAACAAGCGCGCCAGGGAGCCACAGAGAAGCGCGCTTCTTTTTTGAACCCCATGATTTTCGCGAGTCCCGACAAAGACGCGCCGCACCGTGCCTGTGCGCAGCCGGCGACGTTCACGCGGCCCGCACGATCTGCAATGAGCTGGTATGACACTGCGCCGAGCGCCATTCCTTCGGTGCGCGCCCTCGTGCTTGCGGCGATGACAATTCTCGCCGTGTCGCCCCTCGTTGCAACCGCGGCAGACTCGCTGATGCCTGACGGAGTGGCACTCACCGGCGGCAATGGCAACGGCGTCGACGTCATCGGCGTGGCTGCGAACTGGAATTCCGTGCTCGGCGAACACGCCTTCGTGTTTAATGTCTTCGAGCCAAGGCTCGTGGGACAGGTTTCTTATTGGCGCGGCACTCAGCGCCCTACGGAGCACGGATCGCTCTGGGACTTCAGTGTTATGCCCATGCTGCGCTGGACGGCGCCGGGTACCGACGCACCGCGATTCTTCGCGGAGGCGGGCGTGGGCATCCATCTGCTCACCGCGACGCGGATCAACAACGAGCGCATCTTCAGCACCGCGTTCCAGTTCGGAGAGCAGGCCGGCGGCGGCTTCAGCTTCGGCCCGGAGCACCGCTACGAGATTGGCGCCTACCTGCAGCACGTCTCGAATGCAGGTATCAAGAAGCCGAACGACGGACTCACCTACATCGGCGTTGTGTTCCGCATAGCGACGCGCTAAAAAAAGCCCCGCCGAAGCGGGGCTCTTTGCAACTGACAGCGGTTCCTCGCTTGCGCTCGGGATGACGCAATCGTTTCCGATCCCGTCACATGTCCATATCGCCCATGCCGCCCATGCCGCCCATGCCACCGCCGCCCATCGGCTTCTCGTCCTTCGGCGCTTCGGCGACCATCGCTTCCGTCGTGAGCATCAGGCTCGCAATCGACGACGCGTTCTGAAGCGCAAAGCGCGCCACCTTCGTGGGATCGACCACGCCCATTTCGACGAGATCGCCGTACTTGTGGGTCTGGGCATTGAAGCCGTAGTTGCCCTTCCCTTCGGCCACCTTGTTGACGACTACCGAGGGTTCATCGCCGGTGTTCGCCACGATCTGGCGCATCGGCTCTTCGAGCGCACGCAGGACGATCTTGATGCCGGCGTCCTGATCGGCGTTCTCGCCCTTGAGGCCGTTGAGATTCGCGCGGGCACGCAGGTACGCCACACCGCCGCCCGCCACGATGCCTTCCTCGACCGCCGCGCGGGTCGCATGCAAAGCGTCCTCGACGCGCGCCTTCTTCTCCTTCATCTCGACTTCGGTCGCGGCGCCGACCTTGATCACCGCCACGCCGCCGGCGAGCTTCGCCACGCGTTCCTGCAGCTTCTCCTTGTCGTAGTCGGAGGTCGCCTCGTCGATCTGCACGCGGATGTTCTTGACCCGCGCCTCGATCGCCTTCTTTTCACCGGCGCCGTCGATGACGGTCGTGTCTTCCTTCGCCACCTCGACTTTCTTCGCGCGACCCAAATCCTTCAGGCTCGCGTTCTCGAGCTTGAGACCGAGCTCCTCGGCGATCACGGTGCCGCCGGTGAGGATCGCGATATCTTCCAGCATCGCCTTGCGACGATCGCCGAATCCAGGCGCCTTCACCGCAACGGTCTTCAGGATGCCGCGGATGTTGTTGACCACCAGCGTGGCGAGCGCTTCGCCGTCGCAGTCCTCGGCGACGATGAGCAGAGGCTTCCCGGACTTCGCCACCTGCTCGAGCACGGGCAGGAGATCGCGGATGTTCGAGATCTTCTTGTCGTGCAGCAGGATGAAGGGCTCGTCGAGCACGGCGACCTGCTTGTCGGGGTTGTTGATGAAATACGGCGAGATGTAGCCGCGGTCGAACTGCATGCCTTCGACCAGCTCGAGCTCGTTCTCCAGCCCCTTGCCGTCCTCGACCGTGATCACACCTTCCTTGCCGACCTTGTCCATGGCGTCGGCGATCGTCTTGCCGATCGACTCGTCCGCGTTGGCCGAGATCGCACCGACCTGCGCGATTTCCTTGCTGGTCGTGCATGGTTTGCTGATCTTCTTGAGCTCCTCGACCACGGCGATGACCGCCTTGTCGATGCCGCGTTTGAGATCCATCGGGTTCATCCCCGCGGCGACGAACTTCATGCCCTCCGCGACGATGGATTGCGCGAGCACGGTGGCGGTCGTCGTTCCGTCTCCGGCCACGTCCGAAGTCTTGGACGCGACTTCCTTCACCATCTGCGCGCCCATGTTCTCGAATTTGTCCTTGAGCTCGATTTCCTTCGCGACGGACACGCCGTCCTTGGTGATGGTCGGCGCGCCGAAGCTGCGCTCGAGCACCACGTTTCGTCCCTTCGGGCCCAGCGTGACCTTGACCGCGTTGGCGAGGACGTTCACCCCGTTCAACATGCGGTTGCGGACGCCTTCACCGAAGCGTACGTCTTTAGCTGCCATTTTGATTGCTCCTCAGTGCGGTAATAGATATTCGGGTCAGGCGACGATGCCGATGATGTCGTCTTCGCGCATGTGCAGGTAATCCTGTCCGTCCATCTTGAATTCCTGGCCGGAGTATTTGCCGAAGAGAATTTTGTCGCCCACTTTCACGCCCATGGCGACCAGCTTGCCGTTGTCGTCGGTCTTGCCGGGGCCTGCAAAAACAACCTCGCCTTGCGACGGTTTTTCGGCTGCGGTGTCGGGGATGACGATTCCACCTGCAGATTTGCGCTCTTCCTCCAGACGCTTAACGATTACGCGATCGTGTAGGGGACGGATTTTCATGTCAGTGCTCACTCCATACAAAATGTTAATAAAATCATTGGCTTGAATAATATGTTCCGCGAAGAGCCGCAGCCCTTGGACCCTATGGGCACGCTTAGCACTCCTCGCTGACGAGTGCTAATAATAGGCTCCGTCAGGGGCAAAATCAAGCGTTTTCGCTCTTGGCAGCGCGCGCAAAGCGCGAGCGCGTTGTGCTAACTTCAGCTCGTAGGGTGGAGTCGCGCCCGCAGCCGTTGTGGCTCGATCTCGCGAGGCTTAGAGGGAGGACAGGATGGCGAACGAAACCTTGGCCGGCAGTGCCGGCGCAGCAGCCGCAGGCCCGGTGCTCGAGCCGCGCGCCGTCGGTGCCGGGCGAGGCGCTTCTTGGTGGGGAGAGGGCTGGCGCCTTTTTACTCCGGCCGTGCTCATGTGGCTGCTCATCGCGCTCTTTTTTGTCGGCTGCGTCATCGTGCTGGCGATCGTGGGCATGATCCCGATTCTCGGGCAGTTGATCGGGCTCGGAGTACAGGTGATCTCACCAGTGCTGGCCGGAGGCCTGATGCTCGGCTGCCGCGCGATCGACCGAGGCAACCCTTTGCTCTTCACTCACCTCTTCGCGGGCTTCAGCCAGCGCACCGGGCCGCTCATCACCATGGGCCTCATCTACACTGGGCTCTCGATCCTTATCTGGCTCGTGATCGCCGCGATCATGATGGTCGCCTTCGGTGCGGCGATCTTCCGGCTTTTCATCGGTACGCCGGACCCTTCCCAGCTGGCGATGTCGGGTTCGGATTTGGTCCTGGTCGTTCTGCTCGGCATTCTCTTTTTCCTGCTGTTGCTCCTGCCGTTGGTCATGGCGATCTGGTTCGCGCCCGCGCTCGTCATGCTCGGCGGAATGAGCGCGGGTGCTGCCATGATGGCTTCGTTCAAGGGCTGCCTGCGCAACATCCTGCCCTTCCTGCTCTACGGCATGATCGGACTGGGGCTCTCGATCGTTGCGTCGATACCGCTGGGCCTTGGGTGGTTTATTCTCGGGCCGCTCATGTTCGCCACGATCTATTCGAGCTACTGCGACATCTTCGAGGACAAGGATACTGCGTAGGGCGGCTCGGACGAGCCGAGTCTGCCGCCGAGCGCGGGAACTTCAGTTGAGTGGCGGGCGCCCGCCGATCGCGCTGCGCACGCGCGCGGCAAGGGCTGCCGGCGCGTTGTTGCGCAGGAACCAGCGCAGATGCGTGGTGTCGCCGGCGAAGGAGAAGCCGTGCGAGCTCAACAGATGCTGGACCGTCGCGCTGTAACGCGACCCGCGCGGGATGCGAACGACCCAAGTCTTCTTGCCAGGAGGCGTCGCGAACAGCGCATCGAGGAGCGCTCGGCCATGGCCGCCACCGCGACGACCCAGCTCGAGCCCGGCCAGCCACAGTTCGTAGCCACCGTCCAGCGCACGGAAAAGGCCGAAGCCCACCGGCGGCATGCCGCTGTTTTCGTCCTCGGGCCAGAACACGTAGCCCGGCACGGCAACTGATTCGACGCGGCCCGTGCGTGCGTCTTCCTCGACAAAGTAGCCGCTCACGAGTGCCCGCTTCAGCCGCGCGAAGAATTCGACGGCAGCCGGCGAGTCGCTCGCGAGGCCGCGATCGAGGCTGCCCTCGGCCGCGGATTCGCGGATCAGGGCACGCAGCATCGCGAGGTGTCCGACGTGGGCAGGCGCGAGCATGAATAAAGTGTCAGAAAGAAACGAGCTAAATTAACGTCCAGCGCCATTGTAAGGGGTCACGGCCTTACGAACGGCTTTTCGGGCGCAATGAGCGGTAGCAGTCCGAGCCGCGAGAAGGGTCGTGGCGACCCGCTCTTAATGCGCCTGTTCCCAGTTCGGGCCGACACCGACGTCTACTACAAGTGGTGTTTTCAGCGTCGCCACGCCCCCCATCAGCTCCGGCACTCGCGCTCGGACTTCCTCAAGCTCGGCGTCGGCGACCTCCAGAATCAGCTCGTCGTGCACCTGAAGGATCAGGCGGGTGGCGAGGCGCTCGCGATCGATCCATGCCTGCACGGCGATCATGGCCAGCTTGATGAGATCGGCGGCGGTGCCTTGCATCGGCGCATTGATGGCCGCGCGCTCCGCCGCCTGGCGCCTCGGCCCTCCGCCGGCATTGATGTCGGGCAGCCAGAGCCGCCGCCCGAAGACGGTCTCGACATATCCCCGCTGGCGCGCCGATTCGCGCGTGCGCTGCATGTACTGCGCCACGCCAGGATAGCGCGTGAAATAGCGCTCGATGAATTGCTGCGCGGCAGAGCGCTCGATCCCCAGCTGCGCCGCAAGGCCGAATGCGCTCATGCCGTAGATGAGCCCGAAGTTGACCGCCTTGATGTAGCTGCGCTGTTGCGCCGTCACATCGTCGATCGACACGCTGAACACCTCCGATGCCGTGGCGCGGTGAATGTCTGCACCTTCCGCGAAGGCATGCAGCAGCGAGGCGTCGTCCGACAAGTGTGCCATGATCCGCAGCTCGATCTGCGAATAGTCGGCGGAGACGAGCACGTGACCAGGCGGCGCGATGAACGCTTCGCGAATGCGGCGCCCTTCCGTCGTGCGCACTGGAATGTTCTGCAGGTTGGGATCGGTGCTCGCTAGCCTGCCTGTCACCGCAGTGGCCTGCCCGAAGCTGGTGTGCACGCGGCCAGTCGCCGGGTTCACCATCTGCGGCAGCTTATCGGTGTAGGTCGACTTCAGCTTCGACAGTGCGCGATGATCGAGCAGCAGCTTCGGTAGCGGATAATCGGCGGCGAGCTGCTGCAACACGTCTTCATCCGTCGACGGCTGACCGGTCGCGGTCTTCTTTACCGCGGGCAGCTTGAGGCGATCGAAGAGAACTTCCCCGAGTTGTTTGGGAGAGCCGAGATTGAACGGACCGCCGGCGAGCTGATAGGCCTGCTGCTCGAGAGCGATCAGTCGCTCTCCGAGCTCCCGGCTTTGCGCCCCGAGCCGATCACGTTCGATCAGCACACCGTTGCGTTCCATGCAGAACAACACTTCGCGAGTCGGTATTTCGATCGTCTCGTAGACGTAGGCTAGCTTCGTATCGCCCGCGATCCTCGGATGGAGCACGCCGTGCAACTGCAGCACGAGATCTGCGTCTTCGGCAGCGTATTCTGCCGCGCGATCGATCGGGACCTGATCGAAGCCGATCTGCGCGGCGCCTCGCCCCGTGACGTCGGAATAGGCGATCGCGTTCACGTCGAGATGGCGCGAGGCGAGGCTTGATAGGTCGTGCGGGCGATGCGATTCGAGCACGTAGGACTCGAGCAGCGTGTCGTGCGCGACGCCGGCGAGCGCGATGCCGTGATTGGCGAGCACGTGCTGCTCGTATTTCACGTTCTGCCCGAGCTTGCGCGCCGACGGATTCTCGAACCACGGCTTCAGGCGCGTCAGCACGCTCTCGATCGAGAGCTGAGCCGGCGCACCAGCGTAGCGATGCGCCAGCGGAACGTACGCGGCGCGACCGGCATCGACCGAAAACGAGACCCCGACCAAGCGCGCGCGCATCGGATCGAAGCCTGTGGTCTCGATGCCGAAGGAGACGAGCGGCGCGGCTTCGAGTGCCTGCATCCAGCGCTCGAGCGCGACTTCGTCGAGAACGGTCTCGTAGTCGCGCGTGCGCACAGCAGCAGTCGGGCGATCCGCGACACTGGCCGAGGCATCGAGCGGCGCCGCTGCTTGCGGAGCAACCGTACGCGCACTCGCGCCGTCCTTGAGCAAAGCCTTGAACTCGAAGCGCTCGTAAATGCTGCGAAGCGCTGCGGGATCCGGCTGCTGAATCACGAGCTCCTCCGGCGCGAAGGGAAGCGCGCAGTCGGTCTTGATGGAGAGGAGCTTGCGTCCCTGTGGCAGCCAGGAGAGCGTCGCGCGCAGATTCTCGCCGATCACGCCGCCGATCTCGCCGGCATGCGCCATAACGTTCTCGAGCGTGCCGTACGCAGAGAGCCACTTCGCTGCGGTCTTCGGCCCGACCTTGGGCACGCCAGGCACGTTGTCGATCGAATCGCCGGTCAGCGTGAGAAGATCGAGCACCTGCTCCGGGCGCACGCCGAACTTGGCCATCACGCCCGCTTCGTCCAGCTTCTCGTTGTTCATCGTGTTGACGAGCGTCACTCGCGGCGTGACGAGCTGGGCAAGATCCTTGTCGCCGGTGGAGACGAGCGATTCCATGCCTGCGCTTTCCGCGCGCCGCACGAGTGTGCCGATGACGTCGTCCGCCTCCACGCCCTCAACCATCACGAGTGGCCAGCCGTGCGTCCGTATCAGCTCGTGCAGCGGAGCGATCTGCGCGCCGAGGTCGTCGGGCATCGGAGTGCGATTCGCCTTGTACTCGGGGTACCAATCGTCGCGGAAAGTTTTCCCCGGCGCGTCGAACACGACGGCGAAGTAGTCCGGCTTGCCGTCCTCGACCAATCGGCGCAACATCATGAGCACACCTCGTATCGCTCCCGTCGGTTCGCCACGCGAGGTGCGCAGGTCAGGCAACGCGTGAAAAGCGCGATACAGATACGACGAACCGTCGACCAGAATTAACTTCGGCATGATTCAGACAGACAAGATTCCCGAGTTGATCGATCCGCAATCGATGTACTCGACCAACGGTCAGGAAGCGTGGCGGGTGCTCGGCATTATGGCAGAATTCGCCGTCGCGACTGAACGGCTGCGCGGCATGCGACCGGCAGTAAGCATGTTCGGCAGCGCGCGCATCAAAGCGGGCCATCCGTATTACGAGAAAGCGGAGCGTATCGCGCGACTGCTTTCCGACGCCGGATTCAGCGTGATCTCCGGCGGTGGTCCGGGCATGATGGAAGCAGCCAATCGCGGCGCGTTCGCGGGACGCTCGCCGGCGATCGGGCTCAACATCATGCTGCCGCACGAGCAGACCGGCAACCAGTATCAGGACGTCGGCGTCAACTTCCGTTATTTCTTCGCGCGCAAGATGATGTTCGTGCGCTTCGCGTCGGCGTATGTCGTGCTGCCGGGAGGATTCGGCACCATCGACGAGCTGACCGAGTGCCTTACGCTCGTGCAGACCGGCAAGGCTCGCAAGATTCCGATCATTCTCGTCGGCGGCGAGTTCTGGAAGGGACTCATCGACTGGATGCGGGACAAGCTGGTCGGCGAGGGCATGATCTCGCCGACCGATCTCGATCTCATGCAGGTGATCGAGGAGCCCCAGGCGATCGTCGAGGCGATCTTCGACTACTACGAGACGCACGGCTTCCAGCCCACGCGCGCCGAGCGCAACAAGATGCTCAACCTGTAACGCCCGTTGCCTCTCACCCCCTGACCCGGAGAGAGGAGCTTTGTGCGCGATATCGCGAGTGCATAGGACCGAACTCCGGCCGGCAATTGCGGTCGATCTGCTAGAATCAAACGACTCACTCGGCACATCGCGTCATGCGTCCCGTTCCCGCCGGCCTGCTGCTGATCGCGACTCTTGCATGCACCCTCGGCGCGGCTGCGCAGAAGGCGCCGCCTCCGCCGAAGCTCGAGCCGCTACCCGAGCCGCCCCCGCCTCCGCCAGAAGTTGCGGCCGACCCGGAGCTCCAGCCCCAAGTCACTGTCATTGAGCGCGACAACGAAACGGTCGAGGAGTATCGCGTGAACGGGCGCTTGACGATGATCAAGGTGACGCCGCGCCACGGCCGGCCATACTTTCTCGTCGCCGATCGCACCACCGGAGCCTTCGTTCGACGCGACAGCCTCGATTCGGGGCTGCGGGTGCCGCTGTGGCTGCTCTACGAATTCTGATCTAGCACTTAGAGCTCGCTCGACCGACCGCAGCGGCTGCGGTGCGTCATCATGTCCGTCTACACCACCGTCTCCGACCAGGATCTCGCCGCATGGCTGACGCGCTACGCGCTGGGCGCGGTGCAGGCATTCGAGCCGATCGCAGCGGGCATCGAGAACACCAATTACTTTCTAACGACCGACAAGGGCCGTTACGTTCTCACGCTCTACGAGCGGCTTCCGGCGGAAGAGCTGCCGTTCTACCTGAATCTCATGGCGCATCTCGCAAGAGCGGGTGTCGCCGCGCCGGCGCCCGAGCGCGATCGAACCGGCGTGCTATGGAGCTTTCTCAACGGCAAGCCGGCGAGCATCGTGGCGCGCCTGGACGGCGCGCCGGTCGAAACTCCGGACGTCGAGCATTGCGCAGCCGTCGGCGAAGCGCTTGCGCGGTTGCACCTTGCTGCTAAGCACTACCGCGGCCGGCTGGGGAACCGGCGCGGACTCGGCTGGTGGCGACAGGCCGCACGCGCGGTGCGCCCCTTCTTGTCGCCCGAGCAGAACGAGCTCATCGCAGCCGAGCTCAAGCACCAGAGCGCGTTCGCCAAGGTTAGGCTCCCGCGCGGCGCCATTCACGGCGACCTCTTCTGCGACAACGTCCTCTTCGTCGATGGCCGCGTCTCCGGCATCATCGACTTCGGCTTCGCTGCCACCGACCTTCTCGCCTACGACATCGCGATCTCGGTCAACGATTGGTGCATTTTGCGCGACGGTCCTGATGCCGGCGGGCTCGATCCCGAGCGAACGCGGGCGCTCGTCGCCGCGTACGATCGCGTGCGCCTGCTCGGCTTCGAGGAGCGCGCGCAATGGCCGAGCCTGCTGCGCGCGGCAGCCCTACGTTTCTGGCTGTCGCGCCTCTACGATCAGCATCTGCCGCGTCCGGGCGAGCTGACGCACGCACACGACCCTTCCGCCTTCGAGCGCATCCTGCGCGACCGCGCGGCGAATCCGCTGCGCTTCCCCGAAGCGTGAGCGCCCGGCTCAGGCGGGCTGCAGCTTGGCGTACTCCAACGCGAGCCACTTGACGCCGGCATCGCGGAAATTGACCTGCACGCGCGCGTCGTTGCCGCGGCCCTCGGCGTCGATGATGATGCCAAGGCCGAACCTGGCGTGCTTGACGCTCTGACCGATGCGCCAGCCCACGCGCGTGTTCTCCCATTCGCGCTCGGGGGCCGCCCCAGGAGCAGGCTCGCGGGCCCATGGCGGCTCGACGCGCCGCGGTGAGAGCCACTGCGTCGAGCCGCTCGGCAGCTCGTCGAGAAAACGCGATGCGATGTTGTAGCGCAGTTGTCCGTGCAGCATGCGGCTCTGCGCCAGCGTGAGATAGAGCCTGCGCCGCGCGCGAGTGATCGCCACATAGGCGAGACGGCGCTCCTCCTCGACGCCGTCGAATTCCGAGAGGCTGTTCTCGTGCGGGAAAAGACCTTCCTCAAGCCCGGTGACGAATACGGTGTGGAATTCGAGGCCCTTCGCCGCGTGGGCGGTCATCAACTGCAGTGCAGGACGCCCTTCCGCGGCCTGCGTCTCGCCCGCTTCGAGCGCAGCGTGGGCGAGAAACGCCGTGAGCGCATCGCCAGTCTCCGATTCCGATTCGCCGGCGACCTGCAGCTCGGCTTCGCGCACGAAGCTCTCCGCGGCATTCACGAGCTCCTGCAGATTCTCCACGCGATCGGCGCCATCCTTCTCCGCTGCGTAATGCGCGGCGAGCCCGCTCTTCTCGATCACGTGCTCGACGGTTTCGGCGAGCGACAGCCGGACAGTAGCTCCCCTCATCGCCTCGATCTCCCGCACGAAGTTCGCGAGGCTCGTGCCGGCCTTGCCGCCGACCTGACCCGAGCAGGCGGTCTGCCACAGGCTCGTTCCCGCGCCGCGCGCCTGATCCTGCAACGTCTCGAGCGTGCGTGCGCCGATCCCCCGCGGCGGAAAGTTCACCACGCGCAGGAATGCTCCATCCTCGTTGGGCACGGCGAGGAGCCGAAGGTAGGCGAGCGCGTTCTTCACTTCCGCGCGCTCGAAGAAGCGCATGCCTCCGTAGACGCGATAAGGCATGCCGGCGTTGAACAGCGTGTGCTCGACCACACGCGACTGCGCGTTGGAGCGGTACAGCACCGCGATCTCGGAGAGCGATACGCCTTCGGCGGCAAGCCCTTTCACGACGTCGACGACGAAAGCGGCCTCGTCGGTGTCGGTCGGCGCGGCATAAGCGCGCACCGGCTCGCCTTTGCCGTCCGCCGTCCACAAGTTCTTGCCGAGCCGGCTCTTGTTCTGCTTGATGAGCGCGTTGGCCACGTCCAGGATGTTTCCGTGCGACCGATAGTTCTGCTCGAGCTTCACCAGCTTGACCGGCGTCTCGGGGGTGCCGAAGTCACGCTCGAAGCGCTGCATGTTGGCGACATTCGCGCCGCGAAAAGCGTAGATCGACTGGTCGTCGTCGCCCACCGCGAATACCGCCGTGTGCGAACCCGCGAGAAGCTGCAGCCAGCGGTATTGCAGCGCATTGGTGTCCTGGAACTCGTCGACGAGGAGATGCGAGAAACGGCGGCGATAGTGCTCGCGCAGGCTCTCATTTCGGGACAGCAACTCGAAGGTCCTGAGAAGCAGCTCGGGAAAGTCGACCACGCCTTCGCGCTGGCACGCGGCGTCGTAGAGCGCGTAATACTCGACCTGGCGCCGCGTGAACTCGTCGTCCGCGGCGACCTGATTCGGACGCAGCCCCTCCTCCTTCCAGTCGCTGATGAGACCCTGCAGCTGCCGCGCCGGAAAGCGCTCGTCGTCGATGCCGTGGGCCTTGTACAGCCGCTTGATCAGCGCGAGCTGATCCTGGGTGTCCATGATCTGATAGAGCTGCGGCAGCTCGGCGTCGCGGTAATGCGCGCGCAACATGCGATTGCACAGGCCGTGAAAGGTGCCGACCCACATCCCGCGCGTGTTGAGCGGCGTGAGCGCGGAGAGCCGCGCCAGCATCTCCTTCGCCGCCTTGTTGGTGAAGGTGACGGCGAGCACCGAGAGCGGACTCGCCTGTCCGGTCGCGAGCAGCCAGGCGATGCGCGTCGTGAGGACGCGCGTCTTGCCGCTTCCGGCGCCGGCGAGGATCAGCGCCGAGCCGTGCGGAAGCGTTACCGCGGCGAGCTGTTCAGGATTGAGGTTGCTTAAGAGCGAGGACGACATGCGGGCGTGCATCACTGCACGCGCATTATATAGGCGAATCGTTCAGATGATTGAGCTTTGCTGCGGAATTCAATAGACTTCGCGCGGAAAGCGCATGAACCTCGCTGCCATCTCGATGATCGGCAACGACGCGGATGTCGTCGAAGCGTTCGTGCGCCACACGGTCCGCCTGCTTGATCACCTTTTTGTCATCGTTCATTGCCCGAATGACGGGACTCGGGAGATTCTCGATGCACTGCAGGCGGAAGGCATGCCGATCACGCTCGTGCTCGACAACGAGCCAGCGTTCCTGCAGGGCGAGCGCCTGACCTGGCTCGCGCGCGAAGCGTACAAGGCGGTCCGCTGCGATTTCATCTTCCCGCTGGACGCGGACGAGTTCATCCTGCCGCCGGAACGCAGTGTGATCGAGGCTGCTCTCGGCTCACTCCCGCCCGGCGCGCTGGGAGGACGCGTTCCACTGCGAAGCTTCGTGCCGACTTCGGAGGATCCGGCTAACGAGCCGCACCCGCTGCGGCGCATTGGCCATCGCGCACGCGACGACGACCCTGTGTTCAAGGTGGTACTCACTGCAGCCCTTGCGGCAAGCCCGGACTGGGTGATCGATCACGGTAATCACGGCGTCACCTGCATCGGCGATTCCAGGCGAACGCCGATGCCAAGGCTGCCGCAACTCGTGCTGGCGCATTATCCTGTGCGCTCGGCGGCGCAAATCATGAACAAGACAATTCTCGGCTATCTCGCGCATCTCGCCGCCGGCCGTCCCGAGGCCGAGGAGCGGCGTGTGGCCACGCACTGGCGACGCTGCTATGAGGAGATCATTCTCAAGGGAGCGACCCGCGGCATGAGCGAGCAACAGATCATGGCCTGGTTTCACGGGCGGCCCCACCTCGAGGCCCGAGACTTCGTTTTCGATCCAACACCCGCACCGGACCCGCTCCGCTATGCGCATCTGATGCGGATCGATCCATACGCGACGCTCGCCCGCTTCACCGAAGCGCTCGTGCACAGCCGGCCCGGACAACTCGACGGCGTGCGCTTCGATCACGCTCCCGAGCCGCGCTCCGGGGATGCTTCGCGGCGCTCCGCCGGCACCGGCAAGCCCTAACTCGCGATGCGTTTCGATCTGCAAGCCTTCGTGCCGTGGATCCGCGCTGCGGCGCCTTACATCCACGCCCTGCGTGGCAAGACACTGGTCATCGCTTTCGGCGGCGAGGTCGTCGCCGACGAGACCTTTCTCGGCGTCGTGCACGATTTGAATCTCCTGCACAGCCTCGGCGTGCGGCTCGTCGTCGTGCACGGCTCGCGCCCACAGATCGAGGCGATATTGAAGCAGCAGCACATCGCGAGCCGCTACCACCGCGGACTACGCATCACCGACGCCGAGACAATGGACTGCGTGCTCGAAGGCATGGGTCACGCCCGCAGCCGCATCGAGGCTCTGCTCTCGCTCGGGATTGCCAACTCTCCGATGGCGGGCGCACGCATCCGCGTGGTTGGCGGAAACTTCATTACGGCCAAGCCGATCGGTGTCCTCGACGGCATCGACATGGGACTCACCGGCGAAGTGCGCCGCATTGACACTGGCGGAATGCGGCAACGCCTCGACGACGGCGATCTGCTGCTCGTCTCGCCGCTTGGTTATTCACCTACCGGCGAAATCTTCAACCTTTCGGTCGAGGAGGTGGCGACGCAGGTCGCGGTACGGCTGTCCGCGCACAAGCTGATCTTCCTCATGGAAACCGACGGTGTTCGCAACGGCAGACAGCTCCTGACCGAGCTTTCGACTCGCGAGGCGGAAGAAATCCTCGCGAAGGCGCACAAGCTCCCTCCCGACGTGCAGCTCTATCTGCCCTGCGCGATTCGTGCCTGCGACAACGGAGTGAAGCGCGCGCACCTTATCAGTAGACATCGCGACGGTGCGCTACTGCTGGAGCTCTTCACCCGCGACGGCGTGGGCACGATGGTCGCGGCCGCTCCACTCGCGCATCTTCGAAGCGCGACGATCGACGACGTGGGCGGGATTCTTTCTGTGATCGAGCCGCTGGAGGAGGAAGGCATCCTCGTGCGCCGCTCGCGCGAGCGTCTCGAGATGGAGATCGAGCGCTTTGCGGTGGCGGAGCACGACGGCGCGATCATCGGCTGCGCCGCGCTCTACGCGTTTCCGAAGGAGCGCACGGGAGAGCTCGCCGCTCTCGCGGTCGACCCGGACTTTCGCCGCGAGGGCTATGGCGAAGCGCTGCTGCACGAGATCGAGCAGAGGGCGAGAAAGCTCAAGCTCACGCGGCTCTTCGTTTTGACGACGCGAGCTTCCGGCTGGTTTACCGAGCGCGGCTTCGTCGAGAGCGATCCTTCGCGCCTGCCGAAGGAGAAGCGCGATCTGTACAACTGGCAGCGTAGATCGCTCGTCTACGAGAAGACGCTCACCTAGGCGCTTCGGCCATGCGATAATTTTTGCCGCGTTGAACACGGCGCCAAGGCGACGGTTAGCGCGGCATGACCTGTGGCGTGCGATAATTGTTGCGATATCGCGGCGAGGATAAGAACATGGCACGCATGGTTCATTGCATCAAGCTCGGCCGCGAGGCCGAGGGTCTCGATCTTCCGCCGTATCCCGGCGAGCTTGGCAAGCGCATCTACGAGAACGTCTCGAAGGAAGCCTGGCAGCAATGGCTTCGACACCAGACGATGTTGGTGAACGAGAACCGGTTGAGCCTCGCCGACCCTAGGGCGCGCAAATATCTCGCTGAGCAGATGGAGCGGCACTTCTTCGGCAGCGGCGCCGACGTCGCGTCGGGCTACGTGCCGCCGAAGACGTAGGTCGAGCGAGCATCAATTCATCGGACGCGGAGCTCGCGTTGCTTCGTTACCGCCGCCGGTTGTACTACGTCTCGCTAATGGTCGTCGCCACTTCAGTGTTCGCCGAATCGCCTGGCAAGCCTGCGGCACCGGTCGCCCGCGTCGAGATCGTGGTCGACAGCTATTTCGGCGAGCAGCTGACCGACCGCTATCGCTGGATGGAGAACGACAAGGATCCCGGCTGGCTGCCGTTTCTCGAAGGCCAGAACAACCACACCCGCGCAGTGCTCGATGCCCTGCCCTTGCGTGACGCGCTGCTGAAACGCATCGAGCAGCTCTCCGGCGAGATCGCTGCACCGGCTAGCGTGCAGCGGGCCGGTGGCCGAATCTTCTTCCAGCAAAGGCCGGCCGGCGCGAACAACTTCAAGCTCTTTGTCCGGGAGCAAGGCTCGGTCCGCTTGCTCGTCGACCCGTCGGCGCGCGATACGACGGCGACCCATTTCTCGCTCGACTGGTGGGAAGCGTCTCCCGAGGGCGACAAGGTCACGTACGGGATATCGAAAGACGGCAGCGAAGACTCGACGCTCGAGATCATCGACGTGAAGAGCGGCACAATCCTTCCCGACCGAATCCCCGATACCGAGGCGGCTAACCCGAACTGGCTTTCGGACGGCTCAGGTTTTTTCTACAACCAGCTCACGGGCAAGGTTGGAACTCCCGAGCGTTTTCTCGACTCGCGCGCCCGCTTCCATCGTGTCGGGAGCGACCCGAAGGACGATCCCGTGGTCATGGCGCGAGGTCTTGATGCGAGAGTCGTTTTCGAGAAGATCCAGGCTCCCTACATTCACACGGCTCGTCATTCAGAGCACGTCGTGCTGGAGCTCACCGATATACGGCGCGAAATCAGGCTCTTCATCGCTTCCATCAAAGACGTGCTCGGCGGCAAGGCCCGATGGCAACCGGTTGCGGAGTTCGCCGATGAGGTGACTCGGTTCGACCTCCACGGCGACGAGCTCTTCCTCCTCGCCAATCGCGGACACCCGCGCGGCCGACTGCTCAAGGTTTCCGCCAAAGAGCCGCAACTCGCCGAGGCGGCCGAAGTCGTGCCCGAGTCTGCGCTCGTCCTTCAAAGCATGGCGCGCGCCAAAGACGGCCTCTACATACGCGCGATGGACGGCGGCGTCGGAAGACTGCAGCGCCTGGACGGTGATGCGAAGCTTTCCCGAATCGAGTTGCCCTTCGACGGGACGTTGAGCGGGGTAGCGGGCGACCCTGGTACCCCAGGCGTCATGTTCCTGCTGTCGGGCTGGCTCGAGCCCACCGGCATCTGGTCGGTCGATGCAGCCGGACGAGTCCAGAACACCGGCCTAACGCCGAAGCCCGATATCGACACAACCGGCTATGCGACTGAGCGCCGCTTCGCCGCTGCGAAGGACGGCACTCGCATTCCGTACAGTCTGATTTACAAGAAAGGCCTGAAGCGGGACGGCGGCAATCCCGCATTTGTCTCTGCGTATGGAAGTTACGGGATCCCGGGATACACCCCGTATTTCGCGGGGCGCACTCTGGCGCTGATCGACCAGGGTGTGATTGTCGCTTATGCCAACGTGCGCGGCGGCGGCGAATACGGTCGCGATTGGCATCGCGCCGGACAGTTGGAGAACAAGCCCAACACCTGGCGCGACCTGATCGCGGTTTGCGAAGACATGATCGCGAGCGGTTACAGCACGCCGGCGCAACTTGCGATCGGCGGCCGATCGGCGGGCGGAATCACGGTCGGACGCGCGATGACTGAGCGGCCCGAGCTGTTCGCCGCAGTCATTTCCGGCGTGGGCTGGCACAACCCGCTGCGATATGTCGCCGAGCAAAACGGCTACGGCGAGGAGCCCGAGTGGGGATCGATAAGCAACCCCAAAGGCTACCAGGCGCTCAAGACCATCGACAGCTATCAAGCCTTGACGGACGGCACGAAATATCCCGCAGCGCTGTTAACGATGGGTGTCACGGATCCGCGCGTGGCACCGTTCCATCCCGCCAAGATGGCGGCGCGATTGCAAGCTGCCAGCGCCAGCGGTAAACCGGTCCTGCTGCGCGTCGACTTCGATGCCGGCCACGGCATGGGTTCGACTCGCGCTCAACAGGACAAGGAGGCGGCGGACACCTACGCTTTCATCCTGTGGCAGACCGGGCCACTCGGCACCAAGAAGTAGACCCGGCCATCGGTGCCGGGTCTTTGAGCTATGCACCGGGACGACATCGGGTGGCAACGAACTCGAACAGCCGCTCGATGCACGCAGCGACGTCCTGCTGGGCGGTATCGACGACGAGCTCCGGCGCTTCCGGCTCCTCATAGGGGCTGTCGATGCCGGTGAAGCCCTTCAGTTCCCCGTGTCGCGCCTTCCAGTACAGACCCTTCGGATCACGCGCCTCGCACACCGCGAGATCGGCGCGAACGTAGACCTCGAAAAAATGCCCGCCCCGGGTTGCCTCGCGGGCGCGCTGGCGGTCGTCGCGATAGGGCGAGATGAATGCAGCGATGCAGATCAGACCGGCGTCAGCGAAGAGCGCCGCGACCTCGCCGATGCGGCGGATGTTTTCCTGCCGGTCCTCGGGCGAGAAGCCGAGATTGGCATTGAGGCCGCGACGTATATTGTCGCCGTCGAGCACATACGGCGCGTAACCCGCGTCGAAGAGGCGCCGTTCGAGTCCCATCGCGAGCGTCGACTTGCCCGCACCGGAAAATCCCGTAAACCACACGACTGCTCCAGCATGCCCCAGGCGCGACGCGCGCTCCGCGTCGGTCACCTGGTGGCGCATCGGGGTGAGATTCGCGGCCGTGGCGCGCGCGACGTGCTGATCCGGGTAGCCACTCGCGTCGACGATACCGCCCCCGACGGTGATGAATCCGTCGCGGAGCACGAAGCGGCCCATCGAGGGGAGCGCGCTGAAGTCGTCGAGGGCGAGAAGATCATGCGCACGCAGCGTCACGCGCGCGACTTCCGTGGCGGCGATCGAAGCTGCCGGTTGTGGCTCGAGCGTGCCAACGTCGATGCGGTGCCTGATCGCCTGCACCCGCACACCGACGCTGCGCGTCGCGAGCCGCAGCGTCAGCTCGCGTCCGGGCGTGAGCGGAGTTGCGCCGAGCCAAAACACCTCGGCGTCGAATACCGAGGTCCATTTCGGCGGATGATCGCGATGACTCGCCACTTCGCCGCGCTCGATCACCAGTGGGCCATCGAGCACGAAGCTCGCGTTGTCGCCGGCCGACACCTTCGGCGGATTGTCGTGCGGCCAGGCGCAGAGCGATGCCACGCGCGCCGAGCGTCCTGAGGGCGAGAACAGCAATTCATCGCCGACCGCGAGCGTGCCCGATTCGACGCGTCCGGCCAGCACTCTGCGCGTCCCGGAGCGATACACATCCTGCACCGGGAGCCGCAGCGGCAAGGCAGCATCGGCCTTCGGCGCCGGCAGCGCTTCGAGCGCGGCGAGCAGCGTTGGCCCGCGATACCACGGCAGCAGCGCGCCCGGCTCCTTCAGATTAGCGCCGTCGCGCGCGGAGACCGGCACGATGGCGCGCGGCGCGAGGCCGAGTCGTTGCAGCGCAGCTCCGACTTCATGCTCGCGCTCGCGAAATGTCTTCTCGCGGTAGCCGACGAGGTCCATCTTGTTGATCGCGACGACGAGGGTGCGCACGCCGAGCAGCTTCAGCAAATAGGCGTGACGCAGGGTCTGCTCCTCCGCGCCGGCCTGCGCGTCGAGAACGAGCAGTGCGGCGCCCGCCGCAGATGCGCCGCCGATCATGTTCTTCAGAAGCTCCTTGTGCCCGGGCGCATCGATCACCACGAGCGTGCGCTGCGGTGTCTTCACCCGCACTCGCGTGGTGTCGAGTGTGATCGCCTGGTCGCGCTCGGCCTGGAAGCTGTCGAGCACGAACGACCACTCGAGCGGCACACCACGGCGAGCCGACAGCGTCGCGAGCTCTTCGGCCTTGCCCTTGGGCAACAGATCCAGCTCGTGCAACAGGCGTCCGAGCAAAGACGACTTTCCGTGATCGACGTGGCCGGCGAGCACCAGCGCCAGAGGTGTTTCGCGCTCCATCACATGTAGCCGGCGGCGCGCAGCCGCTCGAAGGCATCCTCGCGTTCGTGGTCCATGGCGCGTCCGGCGCGCTCGCTCTCGCGCGTCTGCTCCAGCTCCTCGATGATCTCGGCGATCGACGCGGCCTTCGATGCGATCGGAAAAGTGATATCGCTCTCGCCCAGAGAACGGAAGCGCTTGCCGTCGCGAGCGAAGTACAGCTCGCAGACGGGGATGCCTTCGCGCTCGATGTAGCGCCAGACGTCGAGCTCGGTCCACGCCAACAACGGATGCACGCGGACGTGCGCCTCGGCCGGAAACTCGGTCTGGTACTGATCCCAGAATTCCGCCGGTTGATCACGAAAGTCCCAGCTTCCATCGGGACGACGCGGGCTGAACACGCGCTCCTTGCCGCGAATGGACTGCTCGTCGCGGCGGATACCGAGCAGCATGCCGCGGAATGCGCGCTCGGCGATCAGGCGCTTCAAGCCGAGCGTCTTGCGCGCCGCGGCGCGCGCCGCGGGCGGCAGCGAAGCGTCGGTTTCCTCGACCGGAGGACATTGCGCGTTGATGTAGTCGAGTCCCCACTCCTTGAGCAAACGGTCGCGGAACGCATAGACCTCGGGGAACTCGTTGCCGGTGTCGAGCAGGATCACCGGAAAGGGGACTTGCCCGAGGAAGGCCTTGCGCACCATCCAGAGCAGGCTGTTGGAATCCTTGCCCAGCGACCACAGCATCGCCAGCGGTTTCAGGCGCGCGTACGCCTCACGGATGACGTGAATCGACTGCTGCTCGAGAGCGTGGAGGTGATCGGACATGCAGACGGGCCGAAAAGCCGCGCGATGATACCAGCGTTCAGAGGAATCCCGAAATGAAACGGGTGGCGATCACCGCCCGCTCGAAACGCATCCGCCTCACTACGCCACGCCGTAGTACTTGAGCCAGGCCAGCATTTTCTTCCACGCGTCTTCCGCGGCCGCCTTGTTGTAGCTCGGCCGGTAGTCAGCGAAAAAGGCATGATCGGCATCCGGGTAGACGATGATCTGCGATGGATTGCCGGATTCCTTGAGCTCGGTGCGCATCTTCTCGACCTGGTCGAGCGGAATGCCCTGGTCTTTGCCGCCGTACAAGCCAAGCACCGGCACGGTCAGATCCGGCGCGAGGTCGAGAGCGCTCTTGTTATCAGGTGCGAAGCGTCGGCTGAGCTGACCGTAGAATGCGACCCCGGTCTTGAGCGCGTGGTTGCGCGCGGCGTACTGCCATACGATGCCGCCGCCGAAGCAGAACCCGATGACTGCGAGCTTCTCGGTGTTGGCCTTCCCCGAAGTCTTCGCGAACGCGACGCAGGCGTCGAGATCGCTCGCCGACTGCTCGGCGGTGACCTTGCTCATCACATTCTGCACGATGGCCGGGGTCTCCATCTTCGACACGTCGCCGTAGCGCGCGAAGAGGTCCGGCGCGATAGCGCAGTAGCCGACCTTGGCCAGCCGCCGACAGATGTCCTGGATGTGCTCGTGCACGGCCCAGGCCTCGTGCACGACGAGTATCATCGGGAAGGGGCCTTCCTTGTCCGGCATCGCGCGGTACGCGGGCATCTCGCCGTCCTTGACCGGAACTTTCACCGGTCCGGCGATCAGCCCGTTGCTGTCGGTGGTGATCGTCTGCGCGGAGATCGGTTGCACGGCGAGCGCGAACCCTGCGCCGATCGACGTGACGATGAAGGCACGCCGCTCGAACTTGTGTTCCGGATACAAGCTATCGAAGTGTCGCCGTTCTTCTAGATCCATCCTTCTTCTCCTAGGTAACGGTGCGGCGGGTGATTTCGCACCTGCGACGTTTCATTGCAATACCTGATGCGCGCGGCGCCGGATTCATCCGGCCGATTCGTGTACGACCTGTCCTCCAACAAGTGTATACCTGACCTTTCCGGGCAGCTCGAGCCCGAGAAATGGCGTGTTCTTGCCTTGGCTTTTGAGCGAAGCCGGCTCGACCTTCCAGTAGGTGTCTGGATCGAAGACGCACACGTCCGCCTCGGCGCCGGAAGCGAGATTTCCGCTCGCGAGCCCAAGCACGCGCGCGGGCTCGGACGTGATGCGCGCGAGCGCGAATGGCAGCGCGATTTTTTCCTCCTGCGCCCACTTGAGTGTTAGCGGCAGCAGCAGCTCGAGTCCCGTCGCGCCTGGCTCGGCTTCGGCGAAGGGAAGCTGCTTGCCGTCGTCGTCGACCGGCGCATGATCCGAGCAGATGAGATCGATCGTGCCATCGGCAAGACCTGCGCGCAGCGCCGCGCGGTCGCGCGTCGCACGCAGCGGCGGCACCAGGCGGCAGTGCGAATCGAACCAGCCGATGTCCACCTCGCACAGGTGGACGTGGTGCACGGCGACGTCGCAGGTGACGGGCAGTCCCTCCTTTTTTGCGGCGCGCACGCGCGCGACACCCTCGTGCGTGGAGAGCCGCGCGAGATGAACGCGGACCCCTGTCGCGCGCACCAGCTCGAAGATCGCATCCAGCGCGATCGTCTCGGCGCACGAGGGAATCGCGGCCAGCCCGAGGCGCGTGGCGACCTCGCCGTCGTGCGCCACGCCACCGCGCGCGAGATGCGCCTCCTGCGGCCGCAACCAGACGCGATAGCCGAAGGTCGCGGCATACTGCAGCGCGCGCAGCAGGATCTGTGTGTCCGCAAGCGCGGCATCCGCGTGCGAGAAGGCGATGCATCCAGCCTCGGTCAGCTCACCCATCTCGGTGATCGCCTCTCCCTTCAAGGCGACCGTCAGCGCGCCAACCGGATAAACGTGTGCCTGGTTGAGCGAGCGCGCGCGATGCTTCAGCATCTCGACCAGCCCCGGCTCGTCGAGCGGCGGATCGGTATCGGGCGGACAGGCGAGGCTCGTCACTCCTCCGGCGACGGCTGCCTGCATCTCCGACTCGAGTGTGGCCTTGTATTCGAAGCCCGGCTCGCGCAGCCGCGCCGACGCATCGATCAAACCCGGGCACACGACAAGCTTCGAGGCATCGATGACGCGGTTCGGATGCCAGCCCGACGGCGGCTCGTCGATCGAAGCGACCTTGCCCGCGGCGATATAGAGGGATGCCTTGCGATCGATCCCGTGTGCCGGATCGATCAATCGGCCGTTGTGAATCTCGATCTTCATGCGGGAGGCGCGCTGCCCGCGAGAATCGCCATCACCGCCATGCGCACGGCGATGCCGAAGGTGACCTGCGGCAGGATCACTGAGTGCTTACCGTCGGCCACTGCCGAGTCGATCTCCACGCCGCGGTTCATCGGGCCCGGATGCATCACGATCGCGTCGGGCTTGGCGAATCTCAACTTGTCGCTCGTAAGCCCGTAGTGCTTGAAGTACTCGCCAGCGGAAGGAAGGAGCGCGCCACGCATGCGCTCGCTCTGCAGTCGCAGCATGACCACCACGTCGCAGCCGGCCAGCCCTTCGCGCATGTCGTGGTACACCCGTACGCCCATCTTCTCGACTGCCGTAGGCAGCAGCGTCTGCGGACCGACGACACGCACTTCCGGAGTTCCCAGCGTGGTCAAGCCCTGGATGAGCGAGCGCGCCACGCGCGAATGCAACACGTCGCCGACGATCGCCACCGTGAGCGCACCGAAGTCTTTCTTGTAGTGACGTATCGTGAACAGATCGAGCAAGCCCTGCGTCGGATGCCCGTGCCGGCCGTCGCCCGCGTTGATGACGTGGATGTGCGCGCGTCCCGTCGCGGACAGATGCTGCGCGATCAGATGCGGCGCTCCGCTCTGCGCGTGCCGCACGACGAACACGTCCGCGTTCATGGCCACCAGGTTGTCGATCGTGTCGAGCAGCGTCTCGCCCTTCGAGGTCGAGGAGACGCCGATGTTGAGATTGATCACGTCGGCGGAGAGGCGCTTCGCGGCGATCTCGAAGGTCGTGCGTGTGCGAGTGCTGTTCTCGAAGAAGAGGTTGAAGACCGTCTTGCCGCGCAGCAATGGCACCTTCTTCACGTCGCGCTCGGCGATCGACACGAAAGGAACCGCGGTGTCGAGGATGCGACCGATCATTTCCGGAGGCAGACCCTCGAGCGTGAGCAGATGCTGCAGCTCACCGTCGCCGTTGACCTGCGGGTTACGCACGGGTGCCGCCTTCCGCGGGCTCGACCGAGAGCTCGAGTCTCCCGTCGAGGTGACGCTGCAGCACGATCGACAGATCGCGCGCGACAGTGAGCCGTGCCCCGACGTAGGTCGGCTCGATCGGAAGCTCGCGCCCGCCGCGATCGATCAGCACCGCCAGCTCGACTTTTTCCGGCCGGCCGTAGTCGAAAAGTTCGTTGATCGCGGCACGCACCGATCGCCCGGTGAAGAGCACGTCATCGACGAGAATCACGCGACTGCCTCCGATCTCGAACGGGATCGTGGTCGTCGCGAGCTTCGCGTGCAGCCCCTTCTGCGCGTAATCATCGCGATAGAAGGAGACGTCGATATAGCCGACCGGATGCTCGCCGCCGATCATCTGTGCGAGCCGCTCGGCGACCCACGCGCCGCCGGAGTGAATGCCGATCAGCTTGGCGTCGAATGCCACGGCGCCTCGCATCTTGTCGGCGAGGCGGCCGAGCGTGATCTCGGCGTCAGGCAGCCCGGCGCCGGTCAAGGTAGTCCTGCAGGATGAGCTGAGCCGCGACGCGGTCGCGAGCGGATTTGCGGTGACGTCCTCGCACGCCCGCTTCGCGCAGCGCTCCCGATGCGGCTTGCGTCGTGAAGCGTTCGTCGCAAAGCTCCACTCGGGTCCCGAAGCGGCCCTCGAGCGCTCGCGCGAAGCGGCGGGCGCGCTCGGTCATCGCGTGCGCCATTCCGTCGGCATGGACTGGCAGTCCGACTACGAGCAGCGCGGGCCGCCATTCTTCGACGAGCGCTGCAATCGCACGCATCGACTCCTCATCGCGCGTTGCGGGAATCGTGACCAGCGCGTGGGCCAGCCCCGTATGCGTTTCGCCGACCGCGACGCCGATGCGCTTCGTTCCGAAGTCGAATGCAAGAACGGTCCCCGCAACCGCGGAGGACTTGACTGTCGCCGTCACGGGTCAGGCGTGTCCGACCGCGTCGGACAGACGGGAGAATTCGATGCCGAGGAGCTTCATCGCCGCCGGCAGGCGCGTCTCGGCGGGCTCGGCGAAAAGAACTTCGGGATCGGCCGCCACGGTGAGCCAGGCGTTCTGCGCGATTTCCTGCTCGAGCTGATCGGCCGACCATCCGGCATAGCCCAGAGTGACGAGCACGTTGGCGGGACCGTTGCCGTGGCCGACCGCCTCGAGGATGTCCTTCGAGGTCGTGAGGCCCAGATCGTCGCTCACGGCGAGCGTGGACTGCCAGCTGCCGAGCGGACGGTGCAACACGAAGCCGCGGTCGATCTGCACCGGACCGCCGTAATGCACCTTGGTTCCGCGCAGCTCCGAGTCGCCGAGTGGAATGTTGATCTGCTCGAAGAGCGCCGAGAGCGTCATGTCGATCGGCTTGTTCACGACGATGCCGAGCGCGCCCTGGTCGTTGTGCTCGCAGATGTAGATCAGGGTGTTCGCAAAATGCGGGTCGGCCATGTTGGGCATGGCGATCAGGAAGTGATGCGAGAGACTGGCGCGAGCCTCGCCCATGACGTCATTGTAAACGCCGCTCGGGGGCGACACAAATCAAGGCGCCAGGCGGTCGCTTAACCCCGAGGCGAGCCGGGGCACGTTGATAGCGGCATCGTCCACTTGCTTGGAGGCACTGCATGAAACCGACCCGCGCTTGTGTTCTTTCGTTCACGCTGCTCGCCGCCGCGCTGGGCGCAGCCGCGGAGGCCCAGGCCTTCTGCGGCTTCTATGTCGGCAAGGCCGACGCCAAGCTCTTCAACGAAGCCTCGCAGGTGATCATGGCGCGCGACGGCGAGCGCACGGTGATCAGCATGCGCAACGACTTTCAGGGCGAGCTGACCGACTTCGCGCTGGTCGTGCCGGTGCCCGCCGTGCTCCAGAAGAGCCAGATCCACGTCGGCGATCCGCAAATCTTCGAGCGCATCGATGCCTACAGCGCGCCGCGGCTCGCGGAGTATTTCGATCCGAATCCGTGCGAGCAGCGCTATCGCGCCGCCGATGCAATGCTGCAGGCACCCGCCAGTGCACCTGTGGCGAAAAGCGCCGCAGTGCGCGAGGAAGCGCTCGGCGTCACGATCGAAGCGCGCTACACCGTCGGCGAGTACGACATCGTGATTCTCTCGGCAACACAATCGAACGGGCTGGAGACCTGGCTGCACGAAAATGGCTACCGCATTCCCGCGGGCGCGAGCAAGGCGCTGCAACCCTACGTGCGCCAGGGACTCAAATTCTTCGTCGCCAGGGTGAATCTTGCCGAGCAGGCGAAGACGGGATTCTCGTATCTGCGCCCGCTTCAATTTGCGTTCGAGTCACCTCGCTTCATGCTCCCTGTGCGGCTGGGTATGCTCAACGCCAAGGGTCCGCAGGATCTCGTCATCTACGTGCTGACGCGAAACGGCCGCGTCGAGACGACCAACTACCGCACCGTGAAGCTGCCCGCGAATGTCGAGCTGCCGACTTATGTGCGCGAAAAATTTCCAGCGATGTACAAGGCGCTGTTCACGACGCAAGCCAAACGAGAAGACTATCGCGTCGTCTGGACGGAATATTTCTGGGACATGGGATGGTGCGATCCCTGCGCCGCGAATCCGCTGTCGCCCGATGAGCTGCGTGGCGCCGGTGTTTTCTGGCTCGACGGAGACACGCCTCCCGTCGGCGTTGCGCCCGGGAGTTTCGCTCCGCCGGTAGCGCGGACGAGCGGCGCGCAGCCTGTGTTGCTCACCCGGCTGCACCTTCGCTATACACCGCAAACATTGCCCGAAGACCTTATGTTCCAGGAAACGCAGGATCGGCAGAACTTCCAGGCGCGCTACGTTCTGCGCCACGCCTGGCCGGGCGATCCGAATGCCTGTCCGCAGGCGAAGAATTACTTCGACGAGGTCGAGAAACGCCAGGAGCGCGAAGCGCAGACCCTCGCGAATCTAACCGGCTGGGATCTCACCGCGATTCGCAGCCATATGAACATGCGCAGCGTCTCCGCGCCGCAATGGTGGGAGCGGTTGTGGAAATAACCGGGGACAGACTCCGTTTTCCGGCGCTCGCCGCGGTCCTCTCGAAAGCGAGGTCTCTCCCGCTATGTCGGGACGCGCGCGTCTTCCAGATCGTCTTCCTCGCCGCGCTGCTCACAATCGGGGTGCTGCTGCGCGATTTCTCGCTGCAGCCGCTGCAGATGATCCTCGCGTTCGCTGCGGGTCTTGCCACGCAAGCGTTCTGGCTGAAGCGACTCGGGCTCCAGCAGAAAGGATTTCTTTCGGCCATCGTGACCTGCTGCGGTCTGTCGCTGCTCCTGCGCAGCGACGCGCTCTGGGCGCATCCGCTCGCGGCGATCCTCGCGATGTCGTCGAAGTACGTGCTGCGGGTGAACGGCAAGCACTTGTACAACCCGGCGAACCTCGGCGTGATCGGCGCGATCACCCTCCTGCCCGGCACCTGGGTGTCCGCCGGTCAATGGGGCAGCGATCTCGCGCTCGCGGTCTGGTTCCTGATGCTGGGAACGATCGTCACGCAGCGCGCGCGCCGACTCGACGTGAGCTGGGTGTTTCTCTCCGCATTCTTGAGTCTCGTCGCTCTGCGTGTCGCTTGGCTCGGACAATCCTGGGCGATCTGGTGGCATCAGCTCGGCAATGGAGCGCTGCTTCTCTTCGCCTTCTTCATGATCTCCGATCCGATGACGATTCCGAATCGGACTGGCGCGCGTGTCGCTTATGCCTTGATCGTCGCGCTCGGCGCGGCAGCGTGGCAATACCTGTTGTTCAAACCGAACGCGCTGATCTGGGCGCTGTTTTTGTTGACACCTTTGGTGCCGGCGCTGGACCGATTTTGTCCAGCCGAGAAATTTGCGTGGCATCCCAGCCCGCGACCGCGCACACTGGGCCGAGGGAAGCGAGCCGTGGGAGCTTAAGCGCTACTCCTCTTCGTGCTTGCGATGCTTGGCGTATTCGGCGGCCAGGTGTTGCTGTAGATTGGGCGGCGCAGGATCGTAGTGCGAGAGCGACATCGTCCACGCCGCGTGGCCCGCGGTCATTGCTTTCAATCGCGCGGCATAGCCTTCCAGCTCAGAAAGCGGAGCAAGCGCATCGACAGTTAGCGTCCCAGCCTGCAGCGACTTGGTCCCGGTGACCTGACCGCGCCGCGACGACAGATCGCCGGCCACGTCGCCCATGTTCGACTCGGGGCAGAGCACCTCCAGGCTCACGATCGGCTCGAGCACGATCGGCCGCGCCTTCTCGATTGCGTCGAGGAAAGCTTTGCGCCCCGCGGTCACGAACGCGATTTCCTTCGAGTCGACCGCATGATGCTTGCCGTCGTAGACGATCACGCGCACGTCCTGCAGCGGAAAGCCGGCCGTCGGCCCCGCCGTGAGAACCTGCTCGACGCCCTTCTGCACCGCCGGAATGAACTGGTTCGGAATCGTGCCGCCCTTCACCTGATCGACGAACTCGAAACCCGATCCGCGCGGCATCGGCTCGATGCGCAGGTAGACTTCACCGAACTGCCCCGCGCCTCCGGTCTGCTTCTTGTGCCGGTGATGACCTTCGGCTCTCGCCGTCACGGTCTCGCGATACGGAACGCGTGGCGGCCGCGTGTCGATCTCGAGCTTGAACTGGGAGGCCATGCGCTCGAATACCGAGCGCAGATGCAGCTCACCCAGTCCCCTCAGTACTGTTTCGTTCAGGTTCGCATCGTGCTCGAGGGTCAGCGTCGGATCCTCGGCGATCATCTTGTGCAGCACGTCGGAGATGCGCTGTTCGTCGCCGCGTTTCTTCGGCGCGATGGCGAAACCGTGCATCGGCTTCGGAAACTCCAGCGGGCGCATGTGGATCTGGTCTTCGTCATGCGAGTCGTGCAGCACGCAATCAAAGAGGATCTCGTCGACTTTCGCCACGGCCGCGATGTCTCCGGGCACGGCGCGGTCGACTTCGACCTGCTTCGCGCCCTGAAGCATCAGCAAGTGGCCGACCCTGAATGGCTTGCGCGCGTCGCCGATATAGAGCTGGGTATCGCGTGTCACGGTGCCCTGATGCACGCGAAAGATGCCGAGCTTGCCGATGAAGGGATCGATGACTACCTTGAACACGTGTGCGAGGACGTGCTTCTTCGGATCCGGTGTCGACTGGAATTCGACGGCTTTCTCGCCTTCACCTTTGATGAAGAGCGGAGCGTTGCCTTCGGCCGGATTGGGCGCCAGCTTCTCGAGGACGTCCAGCAGCTCGCCCACGCCAGCGCCCGTGCGCGCGGACACGAAGCAAACCGGCATCAGGTGCCCATCGCGGAGCGCCTGCTCGAAGGGCGCGTGCAACTGCTCCGGGGCAACTTCGCCCTGGTCGAGATAAAGCGACATCAAAGCCTCGTCGACCTCGACGACCTGGTCGACGATCGCCCCGTGCGCTGAAGCAACCGAAGAGAAATCGGACTCTCCGGAAGGGTTGAAGAAGCAGTCCACGACGCGCTTGCCACCGTCGGCGGGCAGATTGATCGGCAGGCATTCCTTGCCGAACGTCGCCTGGATCGCAGAAAGCACGCCCTCCGGGTCGGCGTTCTCGGCGTCGATCTTGTTCACCACGATGAGGCGGCAGAGCTTGCGCTCTCGCGCCCAATCCATCATCCGCGAGGTGATCATTTCGATGCCCGCGGTCGCACTGACCACTACCGCGGCAGTCTCGACGGCGTCCAGCGCCCCGATCGCCTGCCCCATGAAATCGGGAAACCCGGGCGTATCGATTAGATGCACGCGGGTGCCATCAGCATCGAGATGCAGCACCGACGTGCGCAACGAGTGCTGCCAGGTCTTCTCCAGCGGGTCGAAATCACTCACGGTCGTGCCGCGCTCGACGCTGCCGGGCGCCTGGATCGCCTTGGCGCGCACCAGCAGCGCCTCCGCGAGCGTGGTCTTGCCCGCGGCCCCGTGCCCAACCAGTGCTACGGTACGAATATTCTCCGTGGCGTACTGCGCCATGTGTTCCTCCTCTTGGGGTTAGGGCCGATTTTACCGTGCCGGCCGGTCGCCGCGGGATGCCCGTGCTATGGGAGAATCCTATAGAGAGCGGCACCGTAAGAACACGCAGCGGCAAATGGGGACGACAGAGCAGGGACTCGAGGGCGGCGCATCGCTCGAATCGGCCGTTTGGGCTACGGGGGCGGAGCGCGCGGACCTTTACGTGCCCAGAGTGCTCCAGCGGCACCTGGCCGAGCATTCCGAAACGCGAAGCTGGACCGACGAAGGCTCTGCGGTATTCGCCGACATCACCGGCTTCACGAAGCTCTCCGAATCGCTCGCCCGCAAGGGACGCGTCGGGGCGGAGCAGATCACCGAGGCCATCGGGCGCATCTTCGAGGCGATGCTTGCGGTCGCCTATGACTCTGGAGGCGCGTTACTCAAGTTCGGCGGAGACTCCATACTCCTGTGGTTCGAGGGCGAAGGCCACGCGGGGCGCGCGGCGCTCGTCGCCGCAAGGATGCGGCAGGCACTGAGCGAGGTCGGCCAGTTCGCGCTGTCCGACACGACCATCACATTGCAGATTTCGCAGGGCGTTCACTCGGGTCAATTCCATTTTTTTGCTGTCGGCGCATTGCACACGGAGCTCTTGCCGGTCGGTCCCGCATGGAGCCGCCTAGTCGCAATCGAGCACGGAGCGGACGCCGACGAAATCGTCGTGAGCGCCGAGACCGCCGCACAGATTCCCTCTGAATGCCTGGGCGAAGCAAAAGGCGTCGGTCGCCTCCTGCAAAAGGAACCCGAGGGATTCGCGGAGCAGCGCCCTTTTTCGCCGCGACCGAAGCTCACGCCGGAAATCACGACGCAGTGCCTGTCGCCGGCGATACGCGCGCATGTTCTTGCGGGCGGCGGCGCGCCCGAGCATCGACCGGTCACGATCGCGTTCATTCGCTTCGAAGGCACTGACGCGCTGATCGCGGAGCGCGGTCCCGAGGCGGCGGCAGAAGCGCTGCAACGCGTCGTGAGCACGATCGAAGCTGCGACCGAGGAGCAATCCGTCGCATTCCTCGCTTCCGACGTCGATACGGACGGCGGCAAGCTCATCCTGACCGGCGGTGCGCCGAAGGTAACCGGCAACGACGAGGAGCGCATGCTGCTTGCGTTGCGCAGGATCGTCGCGAGCGACCTCCCGATCCCGATCCGCATCGGCGTGCATCGCGGCGCTGTCTTCGCGGGTGATGTCGGCCCCGCGTTTCGCCGGAGCTACACAGTGATGGGGGACGCAGTCAATCTCGCGGCGCGTTTGATGACGAAGGCTGAGCCGGGCCACATCTACGCGACACCCGAAGTTCTCGACCGCTCGGGCACGCAATTCGAGAAGACCCAGCTCGCGCCACTCGCGATGAAGGGAAAGGCAGAGCCGGTCCAGGCCTGGTCGGTCGGCCGCGCGCAGAGCTCGAAGGCGCGCCAGGTGTCGACACAGCGTCTGCCGCTCACCGGGCGCAACGTCGAGATGGGACTGATCCGCAAAGCGTTCACGAGCGCTCGCTCGGGTGCGGGCCGGCTGATCGAGGTCGTCGGCGACTCCGGCATCGGCAAGACGCGCCTGCTCGAGGCGCTGCGTGACGCGGCGACCACGCTCAACAAGCAGCACGCGACCTGCGAAGCCTATACCGCTTCGACGCCATACGCCGTGTGGACCGAGCTGCTGCGCGAATACTTCGGTTTCGGACGTGACGATCCGGAAACTGCGATCGTCGATCGGTTGCGGGAGGAAGTCGCCAGTCACGCTCCCGATCTCGCGCCATGGCTTCCGTTGATCGCGGCGACCGTCGGGCTCGAGATCGAATCCACGCCCGAGGTGGCCATGCTGGCCGAGAGCAACCGGAGGGCGAAGCTGCATGAATCGGTCGCGCGTTTCCTCGCCGCGATCATGCCGAAGCCGCAGCTGATCGAGATCGAAAACACGCACTACATGGACGAAGCCTCCGCCGAGCTGCTCTCGTACTTGATCGGCGAGATCGGAGCCCATCCCTGGCTCTTTGCCGTGGCACGTCAGAGCACCAACGGATTCGTGGCGCCGGAAGCCGAGACCGTGGTTCGCGTGGAGCTGAAGCCGCTTGCTCCGCAGGATACGCTGCGACTCGCACAGCTGGCGACCCAGCAGGCACCGCTGGCCGCTCACGTGCTCGAGGTCGTGGCGACGCGATCCGGCGGCAATCCACAGTTCCTGCGTGACTTGCTGCAAAGGGTCGTCGACTCCGGCAGCATCGCCGACCTTCCCGATTCCGCCGAGGCGGCGACCATGGCGCAGATCGATTCGCTTGCACCCGAGGAGCGGTTGGTCATTCGCCATGCAGCGGTCTTCGGGCTGACCTTTCACCCGAGGATGCTTGCGTGGTTTGCCGGCGAGGAGGGTTTTCCCGCTCCTGACCCGGCGATGTGGGGGAGGCTGAGCGATCTGTTCGAGGAGGAGCCGGATGGGTATGTGCGCTTCCGGCGATCGCTCCTGCGCGATGCGGCTTACGAGGGCTTGCCATACAGGACGCGCCGCAAGCTGCATGGTCTTATCGCCGCACATCTCGAAGAGGAAATGGATTACCCGGAGGAATCAGCGGGGATCCTATCGTTGCATTATTTCGCAGCGGGCGAATATCAACCCGCCTGGCGCTACGCCAAGCTCGCGGCTGGACGTGCAGAGCGCGAGTATGCCTATGTAGAAGCCGCGCAGATGTACACGCGCGCGCTGGAGGCTGGGCGTCACCTGACGGATCTGGCGCGCGAGGAATTGACGACCGTACATCGGGCACTGGGAGACTCTTGGTATCGCGCCGGCGAATTCAACAAGGCAGGAGAGGCTTACTCAACGACGCGTCCGCTGGTCGCAACAGAGCCTCTCGTAGAGGCCGACATTCTGATCAAGATGTCGCGCGTTGAGGAAAAGCTTGGCAAGTACACGGAGGCGCTGCGTTGTACCGACGAGGCTCGTAAACTTCTGCAGGATCTGCCAAGTGCCGACGCTGCGCGGCATGCCGCGCGGTCGAGCGCGTGGCACGCGACATTGCTACAGTACTCCGGCCGCACCGACGAAGCGCTGGTGATCGCCGAGCGAGCAGTCACCGAGGCCGAAGACGCGGACGATGCGGAGGCGCTCGGCGAAGCGTGCTGGGTGCGCGGCTGGATCTACGGTGACCTTCGCATGGAAGGAGCCCAGTTGTCGATGCAGCGTTCGCTGGAAGCCTTTCAGCGAGCAGGAAACCTAGTCAGGGAGGCCGGAGTCTTGGGAAGCCTTGGCGCCGTGTGTCACTGGGAAGGCCGTTGGGATGAGGCCTTATCTCATTGGGAGCGTGGTCGCGAGGCTTCGCTAAAGATCGGCAGCACCGTCGCCGCAGCGGTCGGCCGCCTCAACATCTCGGAGATCCTGGTCGATCGCGGCGAGTGGCGCGAGGCCGAGGCGCTTCTGCTGGACACGCTGCCATTCTGGAAGGCTTCGCAATATCACTACCACCTGGGGTTCTGCGTGTTGTTGCTCGGACGTGTGTCGTTCCGGTTGGGCCGCCCCGAAGAGGCGCTCGCGCGGTTCGACGAGGCCAAGGCGAGCTTCCAGCACGTCGGAGCAGAGGAGGAAATCCCGGCCGTCGAAGCCCGCATTGCCGAATGCCGAGTCGCCATGGGGAAAGTCGATGAAGGGCTAGAACTCGTGCGCTCAATGCTCGGCCGCGCGAGCGAATCGAATGCGATCGCCAAGGTCGTGCCGCTGCTGGAGCGGATTCAGGGCCACGCTTTGCTGAGACAGGACGACCTCTGGGGAGCGCGCGACGCGTTGGAGGCTAGCCTCGCCTCCGCCCAAGAGCGACATGACGTCTTCGAGACGACGCTCACCCAGCTTTCGCTGATCGAGCTCGACCGTCTGGAAGGCATTGAGCCGCCCGGCGAGATGGTGACCGAGAGCCGCGCATCACTCGCGAGCCTGAAAGTCCGAGCCGTCCCGCCGGTCCCGCTGCCAACGCGCTGAGCAGGAAAAGCAAAGCGGCCCAAAGGGCCGCTTTGCCAGACCGATCTACGATATCGTTACGCTTTACGGTCCGGTCACGTGGCTGTCCCCGATGTCGATGAAAGTCGTTACGTGGTTGCCAGTTTCATCCACCTCACTCGCCGGGACCGCGATGCACATTAGCGCCGGGCTGCCCGCGGTGTATGGGAACGATACCCCCTCGCTCGGCAAGAGCGGCAAGGGCGTGCTCATCACCAACGGAGTCCCAGTGTGGGTAACCGGCGTTGTATTGCCAACGCCGCGAGTCACGTACCATGCGATTGGCCCAGGAGTCTCACCGGTCTCGTTGCACTCACCCGAATCCGGACCTTCGTCGTCATCTCCGGTGTCGACGCAAGCTATGGCGTTCACCGTCAGACGCTCATTCTCGATCACGATGTCGAACGGTGTTGCCGGGGTGGGAATGGCCGGGTGCGCTCCGGCTGGCTGCGACGTGTCTACAGTTAACGTCGCACCGTTATCCGAGACCAGCTTCCCATAGGGCTCCGGCAGAAAATCGGCGTTTTGCAAACACTCAAGAGCGTCGATGAATGCCGGAGTCCCAGGTGTGTTCGCCGGGGTTCCATCCTGATTCAGCCAGGCGACCTGCGTTGTCCCATCCGGGATTGGGTCGGGGGCACAAACATCGTATTCGAATGTTGCGCGCGGATCGCCCGTGTTGTCGTCGGGCCACCGGAAGTGAAGGGCTTCGTGTGCGGGGTCGGGGTTAGTCACTGTTACGAAGTACGGAATCGGGCTGCCAACCGTACCGTCCCTGTCGTAATAACCTCTCTCCCCGGTAACTCCGCACGCGAAGATAAATGGCACATTGATCGCGTCGCCGGGTCCGGGGTCGCCGCAGGAAATGGACGAGTCTAGGTTCGAGTGTCCGGGCACGATAGCGAAGCTTTGCCCATTCAAGGACGAGCCGGTCCAAACCGCTGCGCTCCACACGCCAAGATCACCGCACTTGTCCACACCCATCGTCACGGTGAACGAGTCACCGGACTTGACCGGCCGCATGTTCTTTACGGTGACGGTCGAGCCAGTGAACGACGCGTTACCCGATGTCGGCTGTGTCACGCCGACTACCGTCAAACCGCCGGTAACCGAGAGGCTGAACGAGCTGATCGTCGAATTCCCCTCGTTCTTGACAATTGCCTGAAGGACATAAGGCGGCGGCGACTGACTGTCCGGCGACGACATCACAAGGCTGAACTTTTTGTCGTTGCCTGCGATGCCTGGCAACGCGAACGCAGCCATCGCGAGCCCGAGCAGCAAGCAGGACATCTTGCGCGTGCAATTCATTTGAGAGCCCCCACACGTTCGACCGCGCGAATGCCTGCCCCTTCATTCCCCAGTGAGCGGATTCTCGCTCGACCGCAGATCAGTCGCCTGGACGAAAGGGCGTAACTTGTACTCTCGGTCGCGGTCTGTCAAGACGCGTCGCACCCGCTGGACGATATCCAGAAATAAGAAGCGGCCCCGCAGGGCCGCTTCCAATTTGTTGCAGTCTACGAACTCGTCACGGACCTGTCACGTGGCTGTCGGCCTCGTCGACAACCTCATCAAAGAACTGGATGAGGGTCTTGGTGGAATCGTGCGGGTCCTTGCCCAGCGACGTAAAACTTTGCCGAGCGATGCACAGCTTCGCAACCTGCCCCGGCTGGTACTGCGGATTCGGATTCGTAGTGTATGGCGGGACGCCGGGAATTTTCGGCAAGATCGCCTGGCCCTGCGTCAGGTCATCATCGATGCACATCAACGCCGGGACGTAGTCGGTCGTGCCGACCGTGGGGTTGTCTATTCCCCACGAAACGTTCGGGCGATAGCCATTCCATACATCCGCTGGTCCGCCAACGTTGCTAACGTCGATCGGGTTCCAAACGATCACGTACTCGAACGACGCGTGTTGACCGGTGCTCTTGTCCCAGAGAAGGCTTGCGATGTTGCTGTTGCCTGGAGGAGTGAACGTGAAGTCGACCAGGATACAGTTGTTACCGGTCGAATCATCCCAGTTCGGCCCGCGCCGCATCCCGAACCCGGCAGGGCCGACGAAATTGATATCGAGCTCCGGGTCGTAATTCGCGTTGCCGGCGAAATTGTTATTGTTGTTGCAGCCAAGCGTCCCGCCAAAGATGGTGAATGAGGTCGAGTCGACCGATGTGTAGCCGCTCGAGCTCGCTGTCAGCACATAGTTCATCCCCACCGTGTCGATCGACAGCGACGGGAACGTAGCGACGCCAGAGCTAGCATTTACCGGACCGCCGCCCGTGAGCATGGCTCCCATAGAGCCCGTGCCTGCCTTAATCGCGAGCGAGATCGATCCGCTGAAGTTCGGATCGGGCACACCGGCATTCAGAAGACCGACCTTGACGGGTGCTCCAGAGGGATTGCTGGGCGCGCTCGTGATCGTTGTTCCCACCTGCGCGCTCGCTGGCTGCGCGATGAATCCCAGCACGCACCCCGGATTGATCGTCGTGGCAGCAGGCAAAGGCGACAGCGCGAATGTCTGGCTCGGCGATGATGGCGACCCGGCCCATGCGCCCCCGGACCACGTTCCGGCCGCTGCCGCACAGCTATTGTCGGTCGCCATCACACTCACCGTGATGGTGACAGGCTTGGTCTTGATCGGCGTCGTATTGACGAACTGGAGCGTGGTGCTGTTGAAGATGCTCACTGTCCCACTGAACCCCTGGCTAAGGGTGGGGGTCACCGCCGTATTGAATTTCAGGTTGGCCGACGTCGCGTCGAGCTCGAACGAATTGAAGTTCGAGTTTCCCGTGTTCGTAAAGGTCACCTGAATAAGCTGGGTGCCTATGGACACCGCCGCCGGCGGCGTGATGGTGAACGTCTTTTGAGCGCTTGCGGGGAGTGCGAACGCGGCGAAAACAACGCCCGCAACAAAGCAAAGCGCCTTGAGCATGCCTTTCATTACGATTCCCTCCCTCAAAGAAAGTTGGCACGCACGAACACCCGCCCTCTTATCCCCCTGGGCGAGCTTTTTCGGACTGTTCCGCAGGGCGCTCGTACGAACTCGGGCCGTAAGGTATACGCCTGCGGCCCTGTTGTCGAGTGGAGTATTCACGCGGCGAGCTGTAGGCTGCAAAACGGCCGCAGCCCGCACGAGTGAAACGGAAGTCGTTACGCCGTATGCAGCGCGAGCACGCTGCGCAGCTGCTTGAGCAGCTCTTCTTCCTGGTACGGCTTGCCGAGATAGGCTTCGACACCCAGCTCCTTCGCGCGAGCGCGATGTTTCTCCGCGGTGCGCGAGGTGATTATGATGATGGGCACGTGGGCTACGCGCGTGTCGGCCTTCATCGTCTTCGCCAGCTCGAAGCCGTCCATGCGCGGCATTTCGATGTCGAGCAGCATCGCGTCGGGAACACGATCGCCGAGGAGTTGCAGCGCGTCGAGCCCATCCTTGGCTGTGATAACTTCGAAGCCTTCGCGCGTGAGCAGCCGGCTCGTGATCTTGCGCACGGTGAGCGAGTCGTCGACGACCATCACGACCGGCGGGCCCGACGCAGCGGCGGCGGCCGCGGCCGCGCGCGCGGCCTGCGGCGTCTTGACGACCATCGGCGTTTCGACTTCGCCTTCGACGCGCTGCGCGAGCTGCACCGGATTGATGATCAGCACGACTTCGCCGGTGCCAAGCACCGTCGCGCCCGCGACACCCGAGACGCGCGCGAGCTGCGGTCCGATGTTCTTTACCACGACTTCCTGGTTGCCGAGCATTTCATCGACGTGCACGGCGGTAACATTCTGCCCGCTCTTCAGCAACACCACCGAGTTGTAGCGCAGCGTCTCAGGGTTGTATCCGGCGTTGCCGAGGAGTCTCGGCAGGTAGAAGAACGGGTACTTGCGGTTCTGCCACGTGACCTCGCGCGTGAGGTACAGATTGATAAGGTCCTTGTCCTTGATCTGCTGAACCTGCTCCACCATCGGCGCGGGCAGCGCCCAGAGCCGACCTCCGGCGCGCACGAGAACCGTCTGCGCGACGGCCAGCGTGAGCGGCAGATACATCGTGAACGTCGTGCCCTTGCCGCGCGTCGTCGCTACGTCGACACGCCCGCCGAGCGCGCCGATTTCCGAACGCACGACGTCCATGCCCACACCGCGGCCGGAGAGCTGCGTGACCTTCGTCGCGGTCGAAAACCCCGGCTCGAAGATGCATTCGGTGAGCCGCGCTTCGGTCGGCTCGCTGTCCCCGGCGATCAGGCCCTGGGCACGCGCGCGATCGCGAATCCGCGCGAAGTCGAGCCCGGCGCCGTCATCGGCGATCTCGATCGCGATTTCGTTGCCCTGTTGGCGCACGTTGAGCGCGATTTCGCCGGTCTCGGCCTTGCCGGCCTTGATGCGGTCAGAGCGCGATTCGAGACCGTGGTCGAGCGCATTGCGCAGCAGGTGCTCGAGCGGGCCGACGAGCTTCTCCAGCACGGAGCGGTCGAGCTCGACCTGAGACCCGCGGATTTCGAGGTTCGCCCGCTTGTCGAGCTCCTTCGCTGTCTGCCGCAGGATGCGGTAAAGCCGCTCGGAGAGACTGCCGAAGGGTACGGTCCGGATCGAGAAGAGCTGCTGCTGCACCTCACGCGACAGGCGCGCCTGAGCCAGAAGCGCCGCATCCGCGTCATCGATGTTGCGCAACAGCGATTGCTGCACGGTGGAAACGTCGTTGACACCCTCCGCGAGGCCGCGTGTCAATTCCTGAAAGCGTGTGAAGCGGTCGAACTCGAGGGGATCGAATTCCTGCTCGCCCGGCTTCAACTGCGACTGAATCTGCGACTCGGCCTGGATTTCGATCTCGCGCACTTGCGAGCGCAGCCGTATCACGCTGTTGGTGAGTTCCAGCAGATTGCCCTTGAGCGAGCGCAGCTCGCCTTCTACTCGCGAGCGCGCGATGGCGACTTCGCCGGCCTCGTTGACCAGCCGATCGATCAAGTCCGCGCGCACGCGAAGCATCGCGCGTTGCGCGGCCTCGCCTTCTGCGGCCGCAACTGCGGGAGCCATCGGTTCGACCACCGGTTGCGGCGCCGCGGGCGTCACAACCGCGCGCGGCGCGGCGGGCTCGGGTGCAACTTGCTCTGCCCGGGTCTCGACTGCAACCCACGGAAGGGCGACGTTGAATTCGCTCTTTTGCAGCCGGTCGAGCACGAACGCTATGCGGTCGAGATCGGTGTCGAGAGCCTCGAACAGATCCGGCGTGGGCTTGACCAGCGAATCGCCGAGAAGAAGCCGGCTCTCCATCAAGTGGGTCAACTCGCCCAGACGCATGGCTCCGGTCATGCGCGCACTGCCCTTGAAGGTATGCAGCGTTCGACGCAGAGCTTGCGCTGGTTCCTGCGTCGCCGGCGCGCGCCGCCAGGCACGCAATTGCTCGCCTGCCTGGGGAAACAGCTCCGCGGCTTCTTCGAGGAAGATCGGTAGCACCTGCTCGTCGACTTCGTCGTGAACCTCGGCCAGCGGATCGGCGGGCGCGGGGGTTAACGGGGCCGGGACTTTCGTCGCAGGGGCCGCGGTCGTCGTCGCGGCAACGCGTTCGACCGGCGCGACCGGAATCGGAATCACCTGCGCGGCGGACTCGGATGCTTTCTGCGTGGGCGGTGCCGCAGCTTCGGCTGGCGCCGGCGGAGGCGGCTCGATCGCTTCCGGCTCTACCGATTCGCCGATGCCGGGAACATCTCCGAACTGCGTCTCTTCGCCCGCTGCGGCGAGAAGCTGCGCATCCTCATCTGCCGCTGCAGCGCGTTGCGCCATGCTTTCGCTGTCTTCGACTGCCGTCTCCGGCGTCGCTTCGTGCCGCAGCGCTTCCAGCTCCGCAATGATCTCCGCGCTCTCGGCCTCGTCGGCGGGATTGAAACCTTGGCGCGCACGCAGCCGACCCGCCATCGCGTGCAATCCGGCGACCGCGCGGGCCAGCACCGGCTGCGCCGTCGAAGGCAGCGGCGCACCGCGCTCTTCCAATCCGATGAGACACTGCTCGAGCGCCTTCGCCGTCGTCGCGACGAGCGGGAATCCTCCCGTGCGATGAATGCCGCACAGCGTGTGGCTCGCGCGCACCATCGTCTGCGAAGGCGTCGCGGCCGGGTCGAACTGCAGTGCCTGCAGCTCCGTGTCGAGCGTCGCGAGATGCTGCTGGGCTTCATCGCAGAGGATGCGATAGAGTGCGGTGGAAAGAGTTACGTCGCCAATCGTCACTTCCTCGGGTTCAACAAATGCACTCGCAGGCGTTGGCGCACTGATGGCTGGCGGTGCCTCGGCGGTCTCTTCAACGAACTCGATCACCGGGTCAGGCGCTGGCGCGATGGTTTGCGACGGCGCGAGGATTTGCCGTTCCGTCTCGTCCAGTTCGAGTACTTCGATCGCCGGCGCAGGCGGCATCGGCGGCGCGATCGGCTCCGCTGCTGCCGTTGCGCTGATCGGTGTCACCGGCGGCGTCACTGGAGGAAGCGAGTCCTCGACCTTGGCGATCGCTGCTCGCAGCGTCTTCGGGTCGGGCTTCACGCGTCCCTTGCGCCGCAGCGTATCCACCCAGACGCGGAAGCTGGTGAGGGCGGCGTCGATCATTGCCAGCACCGGCGGTGTTGCGGAACGCTCTTCCTCGAGCAGGCGGTTGTGGACCTTCTCCACGTCGTAGGCTATTTCGCCCAGCTCGGTCAAGCCGACCATGCGCCCGCTGCCCTTGAGCGTATGGAAGCCGCGCCGAGAAGTGGTCAGCGCTTCACGATCGTCGGACTGCGCCTTGAGCTGCGCCAAACTCGTCGCGATGCTGTCGAGGACTTCGTCGGCTTCGGTGAGATAGATGTCGAGCAATTCGGCGTCGAACTCGGAAGCATCGGTCTCGAGCAGGCGCATCGTCTCCTGCGACGGGGCCGGAGCGGGCGCCGCAGGATGTCCTTCCGCGATCGCCTGGATGGCGGCGTTCAGCTCTGCCGTGTCCCCCGTTCCGGCGCGCGCGAGCAAGCCCAGCGCGGCATCGGCATCCGCCTCGAGGGTCGCGTCTCCGATCAGCTCCGCATCGTTCTTCAGCGTGGTGAGCTCGGCCTCGAGGCGCTCGCGCACGCTCGGCTCGTCAGGCGTGCGCTCGAATGCAGCGAGCGTCGCCGGCAGCGCCGCCTTGAGGTCCGCAACCGCCGCTTCAACGGTGTCGCGCTCCGCAACAGCCGGCTTCGGTGTGGCGCCGAGCCGCCTGGCAAGCAGAGGCTCGATCAGTCGCTCGCGATCCGGGCGCTGCTGCTCGACCGCTTCGACGTAGAAGCCCAGGCCCGAGAGCGACTCGGCCAAAAGCTCGAGGTCTTCGTCGGCGACCGGCGTGTCCGGTTGCGCATATTGGTCTATCTGCTGCTGACAAAGCGCAAGCAGCTGCTCCGCGTGCTCCAGTCCGAGGATTCGCAGCGCGCCGGTGATCTGCTTGCTGTCGTGTGCAAGCGTGGCGAGATCGGCGCGCTTTTCGTGATCGCGGAAGAACGCGTCGAGCACCTGCTCCATGTGGCGCAGGTTGGCCTGGATCTCGCGCGCGACCTGTGCGAGCAGCAGCCGCTCCTGCGCGCGGCGCGCCATCTCGTCGAGCATCGGCGGCGCAGCGCCGGTGACGGGACGGCTCGGGTCGAGCCGCGCGATCATCGCATCGACCTGTTTCGGGAATTCGGGTGTGAGCGCGCCGAAGTTTTCGACTGCCGATTCGGCCAGCAGCAGCCCGGTCGCGTACTCCATCGCGGCGGCTTCCGGAACGGCGCCGCTCGGCAACTTGTCGAGCCCGCTGGCGAGCGCGCCCGCGAGCTTGGAGAACGACGGCTCTCCGATGGCCGTCGCTTTGTCGCGCAAAGCCGAGAGCACCTGCTTCAGCTTGGGCAGCGCGTCGGTGCGACCGCCGGTGAGCTTGAGCCACAGATCCTTCGCGGTGGTGAGGAGATCGCGCGCCTCGCGCACGTGCGGTTGCACACGCACGACGTCGGCAGAGAGCACGTCCGCCGTCGGGATGAGGCCTTGCAATCGATACGCGCGCTGCACCGCCTGCACCTGGGGGCCCACCGGTGAGCTGATAGCGACGTAGTAGAGAACTTCGCGACGCATGCGGTCGGCGACCTTCTGCGAGCCCTCGACGAAGCGGCGAATCTGCAAGTCGACGCGGCCGCAAAGTTGCTTGACGCCGAACCCGCTGTCCACACCCTTCTCGACTATGCTTTCCAGCAAGGCGCCAACGCCCCACCAGAAGGAGCGCTGCGACGAGTGCGTCTGCACGTCCTCGATGTGCTGAATGGCATCGCGCATGACTCGCGCGCCTTCATCGTCGCCGCGCAGCCACGCGAGCAGTCCGCGCTGATACTGGCGGCGTTGCTTGACGAGATACGAGGGAAGCTTCTGCGGCGTCACCGCCTGCGTGGCCGAGATCCTCGGAGCCCGCGGCGAAAGGTCGGGATAGAAGAGATCGGTAGGCGCCGCGGCCCTGACGCCGCGCGCCTGCTGCATCAGCTCGTATTCGGGAAAGAGCTTGAGCGGCACCGGCGCCGCGCCGCCGACCAATTCATCGAGAAAGATCTTGAGCTTCCGGCATGCGCGGTCGATGAGATCGCACGCGGCCTGCACTTCGGGCGGAGCAAGCTCTTCGATCCGCGCGAGCTGACGCTCCAGCTCGTCGGTGTAGGCGGTAACCGCATCCAGCCCCACCATCTGGATCGCGCCTGCTGCCTGGTGAATGTGCGCGCGCGCATGCTTGAGCGCGGTGTCGTCGCTCGGCGAAGCCTTGAAGGTGGCGAGCGCCTCGACTCCGCGCGTGAGCGCCTGGTCGATCTCTCCCTGGACCCAGGTCAGCGGGCCGAGATCGAATTCGGGGGCGGTGTCGAGGGCCATGGCTTTGCGGCTATGGGCTATCCTGACCGCTTGAGCAAGAAGCGCGCCGCGGGATGTTGGCTAGAGCCGCTGACTCATACCTTGAAGCCGGCTACCGAACTGCGCAGCTCCGCCGCGAGCTTGGTCAGCTGGCCGATGGACACATTGGTCTGCTTCGTGCCCTCGGTCGTTTCCTCGGTGATCTTCAATATGCCCTGCATGCCGCGCGTCACGTCCGACACCGAGGCCGACTGCTTCTGCGTCTGCGCCGAGATGCCGCCGATCAACTCGGCGAGCTCGCGCGACACGCGCCGGATTTCGTCCAGCGCCTGCCCCGCAGCGTCAGAGAGTTTCGTTCCCTCGACCACGCCCACGGTGCTCTTCTCCATGGCGGCCACCGCATCCTGCGTGTCGGCCTGAATCGTTTTCACGATGGCGTCGATCTGCTTGGTCGCTTCGGCCGAGCGTTCGGCGAGCCGCTGTACTTCTTCGGCGACCACCGTGAAGCCGCGTCCCGCCTCACCGGCGGAAGCGGCCTGGATCGCCGCGTTCAGAGCGAGCACGTTCGTCTGCTCGGTAATGTCCGAGATCAACTCCACGATCTCGCCGATCTCGAGCGATGATTCGCCGAGCCGCTTGATCCGCTTTGCGGTGTCCTGAATCTGACTGCGGATTTCGTTCATGCCGGTGATCTGGTTCTGCACCGCCTGTCCGCCCTTCTCCGCGGCAGCGAGTGATTGCTGCGCCACCCTCGCCGATTGCGACGCAGTTTGCGAAACCTCGTTGATGGATTGTGCCATCTGCAGCACGGAGGCCGAGGCCTGCTGGATCTCCTTGTTCTGCCGCTGCGAGGCTTCGTACAGGCGATTCGAGATCGCCTGCGCGTCGGTGGTCGCCTTCGCCACCTGGTCGGTCGCGCTGTTGATGCCCTTGACCAGCGTGCGCAGCTCCTCGATGGTGAAGTTGATCGAGTCGGCGATCGCGCCGGTCACATCCTCGGTCACCGAAGCCTGCACGGTGAGGTCGCCGTCGGCGAGGTTCCCCATCTCGTTCAGGAGCCGCAGAATCGCTTCCTGGTTGCGCTTGTTCTCCTGCTCGCTCTCGAGTGCGCGCACGCGCGCTTCGTCGCGGATCACGAGACCCAGCAGGATTAGCATGACCAGCGCAAGGAGGGCAAAAAGAAGCGCTGCACCGAGCGCTATCAGGCGTCCCAAGCTCTGGCCTTCGTAGGCCTCGGCGAGCTTCGTGGTGTCGGCCAGCAGCGGCTCCGATTCCTGGTTGATGCCGGCGGCTGCCTGCTTGGCCACGACCAGCCGCTGCATGTTCTGCAGAATCGCGTTCACGCCCGCTTCGTATTGCACGAAGCGCTTCTGCAAATCGGTCAGCGTGGCGCGCGCCTCGTCGTTGCGGATGGGCGCGAGGCGCAGCGAATCGCTGCCCTTGAGCAAGCCGTTCAGGACGTCGCGGAAAGTGCCTGAGTCCTTGCCGAGCAGGAAGGCGACCTCGGGGTCGATTCCCTCGGACGACACGAGCGAGTTGGCATTCTTGGCGATGCGCTGCGAGAGCATCGCGAGCTGGCTGGTGAAGTCGACTTCGCGCAGGCTACCTCCGGATGCAACCTGCGACGACGCCTGCTGCGCAAGCTCGAGCAGTCCCGTGTTGGCCTGATTGATGCTCTCGAGTCCCTTCGACAGCGACACCAGGCTCTGCTGATTGTTGACGACGGCAGTCGCGTTTTTCTCCACGCGGTCCCAGCGGCCGGTAATGTCGGTGATCAGTGACTGGATCTCCGCCGTGCCGGCCGTGTCGAGAGATACGCCCCTCGTGGTACCGCCCTTGGCGAGCGCATCGAGGTCGGCACGGAAGCGATCGCGCGAATCCTTGACTGCTTCGAATGACGCGGCGTTGCCCTGGACCGCGAGCGCGGTGCCGCGCGCAAGTCGTTGCGAGAGCATCTGCATTTCGGTCGCGGTGCCGGAAGCGGCCGCAACCTGGCCGTTGAAGCGGCCGTTGATCCAGACCATGACCACCGCGAGCAGCGCGAAGACGATCAGCAGCGTGAACAGGATCTGCTGCTGCTTGACGACCGGCAGGTGCCCGATGAAGGGCAGTCGCCCGGGCGCTCGCGCTTCAGCCGCGGCAGTGCGAAGCTGCTCCATGATCGACGCGGAGGCGAGCGGGTCGTAGCCCGGCGCCGGCGCGTTCATCTTGACCTGCGTGGTCGTCGGCATCTCGAGCGAGGCTTCGCCTGAGGACTTTCTGCCTCCCCCGCCCGTTCCCAACAGATTTTTCAGTGTGATTGCCATGTGCACTCCCTGCCGCTTGTCACAGCCCTACCTGGAGGAACCCCGGATCCTGCGCGAGCCGCGCAAGATCGATCTCCTGCCAACTCTGCCCATCCCGATCTGTCCAGCGCGAGCCGTGCCATGCCGGCGCACCTGCGCGAGAATCGCCTTGCAGGAGCTCCGCCAGATTGCGCAAGCCCAGCACGCGTTGAACAATGATCCCGGCCCGCAGCTCGCCCACGCGCGGCCCGAACAGCACGAGGCGCGATTGCCCGGCGCCCGGCCCCGTCACATCCACGGGACGGCCGAGAAATCCCGCGAAATCGATCACGCCGTACAGATTGCCCCGAATGTTGGCGATGCCCAGATACCACGGCTTGGTGCGCGGCACGGTCGCGAGCTGAGGAACCGCGATCACTTCGCCGGCGTCGGCGAGCCGGATCAGCCATTGCTCTCCGGCGCAGCCCACGCCCAACCGCGATTGCTCCACCTGCGCCGCGGTCTTGGCCGCAAGGCGCGTGGCCAGCTCCTGCTGGAAGGCACGCAGATCGAGCTTGGCGGCGCGGGCCATCGCGTGCTCGTCGCCCGATCAGCTGAACGCGGTGATCTTCGCGAGCAATTCCTCGCGTTTCACCGGCTTCACGATGTAGTCGCGGGCGCCCTGCCTAAGGCCCCAGATCTTGTCCGTCTCCTGGCTCTTCGAAGTACACATGATGATCGGAACCGAGCGCGTAGTCGGATCCCGGCTGATCGCGCGCGTGGCCTGGAACCCGTTGAGCCCGGGCATCACGACATCCATCAGGATGAGGTCGGGCTTGATTGTCCTTGCCTTGACGATCGCGTCTTCGCCGTTGTCGCTCGCGACGACCTCGTAGCCGGCCTTGGTCAGCATGTCGTTCAGTACATGCCGCTCGGTCGGCGAGTCGTCGACGATCAGAATCCTCTTTATGCTCATCTCTGCGCCCTTCCTCTGCCGTGCTCCCTGCTGCCGCCGTCCCCTCAGAAGCGGCCCTTAAAGCGTGCTACACCGTGGTCTTCACGTGCGCGGCGACCGCCTTCAGCAGACTCTCCTTCGTGAACGGCTTGGTCAGGTACTGATCCGAGCCCACCATTCGGCCGCGCGCCCGGTCGAAGAGCCCGTCCTTCGAGGAGAGCATCACCACCGGCGTCTGATGGAATTTGAGGTTTTTCTTGATCAGCGCGCAGGTTTGATAACCGTCCAGGCGCGGCATCATGATATCGACAAATATCAGGTCAGGTTGGTGGTCGGCGATCTTGGCGAGCGCGTCGAAGCCATCATCGGCCAGGATCACCGTGCAGCCCGCCTGCAGCAGAAAGATTTCGGCGCTGCGACGAATAGTGTTGCTATCGTCGATCACCATCACCTTTACGCCGTTCAGAACGGTCGATTCTGGCAAGTCTCGGCTCCCGTTGCGTTCGAGCAAAGCGGCATTCGCGGCCGTCGTTTCCATGCTGACCTCGTGAAAGTTTGCCACGGTTACAAGCAAATGCCTAGAGCATAATCCTTGCCAGAACCGGCAAAGCTCAAGCCGATGAGGGATTTGCAACAACGACTTCGTGCGATCCCTAGGAGGAAGTGCCGTTTTTCGGCAGTTTAGCGCCCGAGGAACATCCGATACGCGGGGTTGCCGGACTCGTCCACGCAGGTGTAGCCCAGGCGATCGAGGAAATGCTGGAATTCGGCGTGATCCTGTGGCGGGACCTGCATACCGACCAGTACACGGCCGTAGTCGGCGCCGTGGTTGCGATAGTGGAAAAGACTGATGTTCCAGCCGCGGCTCATGCTGTTAAGAAACTGCATCAGCGCTCCGGGCCGCTCCGGAAACTCGAAGCGATAAAGAATCTCGTGCTCCGCGGCGGGCGCATGGCCGCCCACGAGGTGGCGGACGTGGAGCTTCGCCATTTCGTTGTCCGAAAGGTCGTAGGCTTCGATGCGGCGCTTGTGCATCGCGCGCAGGAGCTCCGCGGTTTCGTGCCGGTTGGCGACTTCAACACCGACGAAGATGTGGGCGATCTTCGCATCCGCGTAGCGGTAGTTGAACTCGGTGATGCTGCGCTTGCCCAGGAGCGCGCAGAATTCGCGGAAGCTCCCCGGCCGCTCGGGGATCGTCACCGCGAATATCGCCTCGCGCTCCTCGCCGAGCTCCGCCCGCTCCGCCACAAAGCGCAACCGGTCGAAGTTCATGTTCGCGCCGCAGGCGATGGCGACATAGGTTTTGTCGCGCACCCGGTGGCGTTCGACATAGGTCTTCACCCCGGCTATCGCGAGCGCGCCAGCCGGCTCGAGAATCGAGCGCGTGTCCTCGAACGCGTCCTTGATCGCTGCGCAGATGGCGTCGGTGTCGACTTGCACCATCTCGTCGACCAGTTCGCGACAGATGCGAAACGTTTCCTTGCCGACCTGCTTGACCGCCACACCGTCGGCGAAGAGTCCAACCTGCCCGAGCTTGACACGCCGACCCGCCTTAAGCGATTCGCTCATCGCGGCCGAATCGACCGGCTCGACGCCGATGACGCGTATCTCCGGCCGTACGCGCTTGACGTACGATGCGATGCCGGAGATGAGACCGCCGCCCCCGACCGCGACGAAGATCGCGTCGATCGCGCCCTGCTGCTGGCGCAGGATCTCCACTCCGATCGTGCCCTGTCCGGCGATCACGTCCGGATCGTCGTAGGGATGCACGAACACGGACCGGCTCCGGCGCGCGAGCTCGAGCGCGCGCGCATAAGCATCGCTGTACGAATCGCCGTGCAGGACGACGTCCGCGCCGCGCGCCTGCACCGCCTGGACCTTGATCGCCGGCGTGGTGACCGGCATCACGATCGTCGCTTTGCAAGCAAGCCGCTGCGCAGCGAGCGCGACGCCCTGCGCGTGATTGCCTGCGGATGCGGCGACGACGCCGCGAGCGCGCTCCGTCTCGGAGAGATGCGCCATGCGGTTGTAGGCCCCGCGCAGCTTGAACGAGAAGATCGGCTGCTGGTCCTCGCGCTTCAAAAGAACGCGATTGCCGATGCGCGCGGAGAGCGTCGGCGCGAGCTCGAGCGGCGACTCGATCGCGACGTCGTAGACCTTCGCAGTCAGGATCTTCTTGAGATAGTCGACGGGCATCGCAATGCTGCAGCGACGGGCAGTGCTTCGAGCGTAGCAGAAACGATGCCTTGGCCATAGGCGGTCGGTTAGCCGCACCGTGCAGTGCCGATTCGCAGAGCGGTGCGACGCGAGCGGCGAGGCGCGATGTGGCGCAGTCGTCGTAAGGGGGTGATTTGTGCGCGGCGACTCGTGGGTTGAGTCGCCGCCGCAAATCGGGTACCCGCTCGACGACCGAATTGCGCCACGGCGCCGAGCCACCGCGACGCGCCGCGTTCTGCTAGCCTTCGCCTGCACAGAACAAGACACTCCCGCTCAGAGTCATCGTGCCCGCCACCACGCTCGCCGTCGTCGATCTCGGCTCGAACAGCTTTCGGCTGGAGATCGGCCGCGTCGAAGGCGACCAGATCTATCGCCTCGATACCTGGCGCGAGACGCTGCGTTTCGGCGCCGGTCTCGACGCGAAGGGGCGGATCAAGCCCGCTGCGAAAAAGGCAGCGCTCGAATGCCTAGCCCGCTTCCGCGAGCGGCTCACTGGGTTGCACCCTTCCGCCGTGCGCGCGGTCGCGACCAACACCTTCCGAGTGGCCAAGAACGCACGCGAATTCCTGGTGGCGGCCGAGCGCACGCTGGGATTTCCGATCGACGTCATCGGCGGCCACGAAGAGGCTCGCCTCATCTATCTCGGGGTGGCGCACGAGCTCCCCCGCTCGCTCGCGCCGCGACTGGTCGTCGATATCGGCGGCGGCTCGACCGAATTCATCATCGGCCGCGGGCTCGAGCCGCAACAGCTGGAATCGCTCAAGATCGGCTGCGTCGGTATGACGCAACGTTACTTCCCTCGAGGGCGCCTCACCGAGGACTCCTTCGCCGCGGCGGAAACTGCCGCGCGGGTCGAGATCGAAGCGATCGCGCGCCGGTTCGGCCCGTCTCACTGGCGCGAGGCTTACGCCTCCTCGGGTACGGCGGCCGCGTTGGCTGAGATTCTCGAACAGAACGGATTCTCCGGCGGCGGCATCACTCCGGTTGGCTTAAAACGCCTGCGCAAACGCATGATCTCCGCGCGCCACATAAGCCGCGTGTCGCTGCGTGCGCTCAAGCTCGAGCGCGCGCCTGTGCTCGCCGGCGGGCTCGCCATCATGGCGGCAGCGGTCGACGAGCTCGGGATCGAGCGCATCGACCCGGTCGGCGGCGCATTGCGCCTCGGTGTTCTCTACGATCTGCTCGGCCGGACGATCGACGCCGATGTGCGCGGCGTCACCATCGAGCGTTTCGTTGAGCGCTACGCCGCTGATCGCGCGCATGCGTCGCGCGTCGCAGCACTCGCGGCTGCGCTCTACCGCCAGGCGGCCCCGAACGATGCCGAAGGCGCACAGCTTGTAGGATGGGCCGCGAGACTGCACGAGATCGGCATGTCGGTGTCGCACATCGGCTTCCACAAGCATGGCGCCTACATCCTCCAGCACGGTGACATGCCCGGATTCTCCGCGGGCGAGCAACAGGAGCTTGCCTGGCTGGTCCTCGGCTGTCGCGGCGGACTGGCGAAGCTGGGCACCGTGCTTGGCGACCCGACGCGGCGCGCGCAGCTCCTTGCGTTGCGTCTCGCGGTGATTTTTCATCATGCCCGCGCTGCGATCACGCTGCCGCGCTTGAAGCTCAGAGTCGGACGCGGCATCGCGTTGGATGTCTCTTCGCGCTGGCTCGGCGCACACCCGCTCACCGCGCATCTGCTCGCCAAGGAGCGCGCGGAATGGGCCGAAATGGGCTATCGCTGGAAGTAGCGGTGAGAGGGCCCGCTACACGACATCCGGTCCGATAACGACCTTGAGGACAACGGATGCCACGCCGTCGCGCACGCGATGCGAAAGCCACCATACCGCGCCCTTGCGAATACTCCATGGCAGCTCTTCTCCGGCGAGGAGCAGCGAAGCCACCTCGCCGAGCGTTGGTTGGTGTCCGACGACCAACACGCTCTCGCGCGCGTCGGGCCAGCCCGTCGCAGCGAGCACAGCCGAAGCGCTCGCGCCCGGAGACAATTCGTCGCTCGTGCGGAACTTGCGCTTGAGCGCGAGCGCGGTCTGTTGCGCGCGGTCAGCGGGACTCGAGAGAATGCGGGCGGTGTCGGGGAGACGACCGTCGAGCCAATCGGCGACGCGCTCCGCCTGCTTGAGTCCCTTCGAAGTGAGGCGCCGGCCGAGGTCAGGTTCGCCCGGCTCCGCCTCGGCGTGGCGCCATAGGATGAGGTCCACGAGCGAGCGTTCCTACGAATCAACCTTCGTCTTGTCCGCCATGCGCTTGAGTAGTTCGTCCTGGGCGGAGAGTTGCGCGCGGCCCTTGGGTTTGGAACGCGTATAGCTGCCATCCGCGCCCAACTCCCAGGCTTCGCGCGCATCGTCGACATAGGGAACGAGGCCTTCGGAGACGACCCTCGCCTTGAGTTCGGGGTCGAGCACGGGAAACGCGACCTCGATGCGGCGAAAAAGATTGCGCCCCATCCAGTCTGCGCTCGAGAGATAAACCTCCTCGGCGCCGTCGTTGTGAAACTGCCATACGCGACTGTGCTCGAGGAAGCGGCCGATCACCGAGCGCACGCGAATGTTGTCCGAGACGCCCTTGACGCCCGGGCGCAGGGCGCACGCGCCTCGCACGACAAGCTCGATCTTCACGCCTGCCTGTGAGGCAGCGTACAGCGCCTTGATGACCGCTTCCTCGAGCAGCGCGTTCATTTTGGCGGTGATTGCGGCAGGCCTTCCTTCTTTGGCGTTCTTCGTCTCGCGCCGAATCGCTTCGAGCAGATGGCGGTGCATGGTGAACGGCGCCAGCCACAAATGCTTCAGCCGGTTCGGCTTGGCCAGGCTCGTGATGTGCAGGAAGACCTCGTCGACGTCGGCACAGATTTGCGGATTCGCGGTGAGCAGCCCGAAGTCGGTGTAAAGGCCCGCCGTGCGCGGGTGGTAGTTGCCGGTGGAAAGATGCGCGTAAGGCTGCAGATTCACCTTCCCCGAAGCGTCCTTCTCGCGCCGCAGCAGGAGCGCGAGCTTGGCGTGGGTCTTCAACCCGAACACACCGTACACGACTTGCGCACCCGCGTGCTCGAGACGCTCGGCCCAGTTGATGTTGGCCTCCTCGTCGAAGCGCGCCATGAGCTCGACCACGACTGTGACTTCCTTGCCCCGCTGCGCAGCCTGGATCAGGGCCTCCATCAATACCGAGTTCACACCGGTGCGATAGACCGTCTGCTTGATGAGGATGACGTCTGGATCCTCCGCCGCCTTGCGGATGAACTCCACGACCGGTTCGAAGGATTGATATGGGTGATGCAGCAGGATGTCGTGCTGTCGCATGGCGGCGAAGATGTCGGTCTCGCCGCGCAGCCGCTCAGGCAGCCCCGGAACGAACGCCGGGTACTCGATCCCTTCGATGTCCACGGCATCGATAAGCGCCGACATGCGCGCCAGGTTGACCGGTCCTTCGCAACGATACAGATCGGATTCCTGGAGCTCGAACTGCTGCAGCAGCAGCGCGGCCAGATGCTGCGGGCAGTTCGCCGCGACTTCGAGGCGCACTGCCAGCCCGAACTGGCGCTGCGGCAGCTCGCCTTGCAGCGCCTGGCGCAGGTTCTTCACTTCTTCTTCATCGATCCACAGGTCGGCGTCGCGAGTGACGCGGAATTGCGAGTAGCTGACGACCTTTCGGCCGGCAAACAATTCGTGCAGATGCTGGTGCATGATCGAAGAGACGAGCACGAAGGTGTTCTCCGCACCGCCGACCTCCGGCGGCATCTTGATCACCCGCGGCACCATGCGCGGAGCCTTGACGATCGCTATGCTGCTCTCACGCCCGAATGCATCCTGCCCCGAGAGCTCGACGATGAAGTTCAAGCTCTTGTTGACGACTTGCGGGAAGGGGTGCGCAGGATCGAGACCGATCGGCGTCAACAGCGGCCGGATCTCGCGCTGAAAGTACTGCGCCGCCCACGCGCGCTGTGTAGCGTTGCGTTCGGCATGACGCAGCACGGGAATCCCCGCCGCCGCGAGCCCGGGGAGAATCTGTTGGTTGAGCACGGCGTACATCTGCGCCACCAGCGCCTGGGCACCCTGTCCGATTTCGGTGAGATTGGTTCGCAGCTCGTGAATCGTGGTGCCCACGAGCGGCGCCTTCAGCCGCAACTGCTCGCGTAAGCCCGCGACGCGGATCTCGAAGAATTCGTCCAGATTGCTGCTGACGATGCAAAGGAAGCGCAACCGCTCGAGCAGCGGGATGGACGAGTCCTCGGCCAGCGCGAGGACGCGACGGTTGAAAGCAAGAATGGAGAGCTCGCGATTGATCGTCGGCGGTTCCGGCTCTTTCACCGGCGCCGGGGCGGGAGGCGGAGCGGTCGAGGTCACCGGCGCAGCTGTCGCGGGCGCTGTAACCTGTGGAGTATGACCGGAGTCTGTGACGGACATGTTACTCAGGCCGCCGCTTCGGCGAATCCCGGCGCGCGTGCTTCGAGCGTGAGCCAGATGCAGCTGCCTTTCGCCTCGCGATCAAGCTCGGCTAAGTAGGCGCGATGCGCTGCCAGTTCCTCTGCGGACGGCGCGAGGATGCGAATTAGTGACGGTGCCGCCATCCCGCCGCCGTCGAGTGCCGTTGCGGCAGGTGCGGCGAGCTCGATCGCGAGCGACTCCTGCCCGCGCGTCATGGCGAGATACACCTCGGCGAGAAGCTCAGCATCGAGCAGCGCGCCGTGCAGCGTGCGATGCGCGTTGGCTACTCCGAAGCGCTCGCACAACGCATCGAGACCGTTCTTCTTGCCCGGGAACTGCTCGCGGGCGAGCGCGAGCGTGTCGATCACCTCAAGCGCGATCGCGGCGGTGGACGGCAGGTCGAGCTTGGAGAGCTCTTCATCCAGAAAGGCGAGGTCGAATGGCGCGTTGTGGATGATCCAGCGCGCGCCGCGCGCGAAATCGACGAACTCCGCCGCGATGTCGGCGAACTTCGGTTTGTCGCGCAGCGTTTCCCAGGTGAGTCCGTGTACGTCGGTGGCCCCGAAGTCGATCTCGCGCTCCGGATTGACATAGAAATGGATATGCCGTCCGGTGAGCCGCCGGTCGACGACTTCGACTCCCGCCAGCTCGATCACGCGATGGCCCTGCTTCGGGTCGAGTCCTGTCGTTTCGGTGTCGAGGATGATGTAGCGCATGCCGAATCTATTTCCTGTATCTCTTGATCGTGGCCTGAATTTCCTCGATCGCGCGCTCGATTTCGTCGTCGGTCAGGTCGCGCTGCGCGCCCTTGCGGTCGGTCAGTGTAAGCGTGCGGTCGATCTCGGTCTGGAACTCGCCGAGGCCCATCGTCTCGGTGATCGTGGTGGTCGGCTCGTCGGCGAGCGTCTCCGGACCCCAGCGCACCACGATCAGCGAGAGATTGTCGCCGTCGGGACCGCCGCGCAACTCCGCCTCTCGCATCAGCGTCGGTGCGGACTTGAGAATTGGCGTTCCGGTGAGCGCACGGGCAATTTCCTCTTGCGGATACACGCTCCACAGGCCGTCGGTGCACAGCACGATGAGATCGCCGTTTCTGAGTGGCGTTCGGCGCGAAAGATCGATCACCGGATCGACCAGTCCTCCGAGGCAGCTGAAGATCTTGTTGCGGTCCGGGTGATCGGGCAGCTCGTGCGCGCCGATGATTCCCTGATCGAGCAGGTACTGGACTTTGGAGTGGTCCTTGGTCTGGCCAATGAGCCCGCCCTGCCGGAACAGATAGAGCCGCGAGTCGCCGACGTGCGCCCAGTAGGCGTAGTTCGATTGCACGACACAGCCGACACAGGTGGTCCGGGGCGTTTCGAGCATCGAGAACTGGTTGGCGTAAGAGCCTAGCGCCTGGTGGGCGCGGATCAGCGAATCCTGCAGAAACTTCAGCGGGTTCTTGAGCGTTGGCTTCGCTTCCTGCTGGAAGCGCTCGATGAAAAGCCGCACCGCGATCTGCGCCGCGATCTCGCCTCCCGCATGCCCTCCCATGCCGTCGGCGACCACAAGCAGCAGTGTGTCGCGGCTGTAGGTGTACGCGAGACGATCCTGGTTGACCTTGCGCTGGCCCTTGCGGCTTTCCTGGAAAATCGTGAAGCGCACGGCTACATCACTTCGCTGAAGAGCTTTTTCTTCAACGTGTCGAGGAAGGTGAGCTTGCGCTTGCGCGGCGGAATGTCGCGGATCGCCTTCTGCAGCGCGAAGACGCTCTGCGGACGCTCGAGCGGATCGAGCCGCAGGCACCAGTCGATGACCTCGAGCAGGTTGTCGGAGTAGCCGCCTGCCCAGATCTTCTTCGCCGAGACGAGATGATCTTCGGAAAGGCGCGCATCGGCCGCCTGCGGCGCGAAAGCGGCCAGGCAGGCGAACATGCTTGCGCCGATGCCATAGACGTCGGTCCATGGCCCGAGCCGGTCCGGCTCGCGATACTGCTCGGGCGCCGCGAACCCCGGCGTATACATCGGCGCGAGCTTCGGGCGCGTATTGGTGAGCGTTTGGCGTGCAGCGCCGAAGTCGAGCAGCACCGGCGACCCGTCGGTGCGCAGATAGATATTTGCCGGCTTGATGTCCAGGTGCAGAAGCTTGTGCGTGTGCACTTCGCGCAAACCGTTGAGCAGATGCATGAACACGTGCCGCACCAGCCGCTCGGACATCTGGTCCTGGCGCATCTGGATCTGTTGCTGCAGCGTGCGCCCGCGCTCGTAGCGCATCACCATGTACACGGTTTCGTTGGCGCGGAAGAAGTTGAGTACTCGCACCACGTTCGGGTGGTTGATCTTGGCGAGCGCGCGACCCTCTTCGAAGAAGCATTTCATCCCGTAGCGAAACGAGGTGAGGTTCTCCGCCGTGCTCGCCCGCACGATGTCGCCCTCGGTGCGCAGCACCAGTGAGGAGGGCAGGTATTCCTTGATCGCCACTGGCGAGCCGCCATCGTCGAAGGCGCGATAGACGATGGAAAAGCCCCCGCGGCTGATCTGGCGATCGACCCGGTAGTTGAGCAGCTGGTAGCCGGACGGAAGGGCCTGGTTTGTGACGCCCATAAATTACGGGCGGAGCAAATTGCGTTCCGGCCGTACTTGCGCGGGTGATTGATAACCTCTACATTCTCTGCAACCCCGAGAATAAAGTAAAGATTTCATTGACTTTCCCTTCTATTCCGCGCACTTGCCGGCACGGGAGCGGCACGCCATGATCCTGAGCATGACCGGCTTTGCGGCGGTTGCTGCCGAACTGCCCGGCTGCTCGCTGGCGGTCGAGTTGCGCTCCGTCAATCATCGCTACCTCGACTTGCAGCTGCGCCTCCCGGACGAGTTGCGCGGCCTCGAAACCTCGATGCGAGAGCTTCTGACCGGCGAGTTGAAGCGGGGCAAGGTCGATTGCCGCGTGAGCTTGAACCACACGCTGCCGGGCGCAGCCATACTCGCGGTCAACGCCGAGCGCGTCGCGCAGCTGCGCGACGCTGCTGTTGAAGTGATGCGCCATGCGCCGGACGCCACACCTTTGAGCGTTGCCGAGGTCCTGCGCTGGCCGGGTGTCCTGACCGAGCCTTCGCTCGCGCCGGAAGCGCTGGCCGCGCAGGCGCTCGCGCTGGTACGGCAGGCGCTCGCGGAGCTCGGCGCGTCGCGCGCCCGCGAAGGCGAGAAGCTTAAGCGCATGCTCGAGGAGCGCTGCCGCGGCATCGGAGCGCAGCTCGAGCGCGTCGCGCCGCGCGTGCCGGCGATTCACGATGCCTATGTCGAAAAGCTCGGTGCCCGTCTGAAAGAAGCCGGACTTGACCCGGACGCCGAGCGCCTGAAGCAGGAGCTGGCGCTGTTCGCAACCAAGGTCGACGTGGCCGAGGAAGTGTCTCGGCTCACTGCGCATGTCGCGGAAGTGAGGCGCGTTCTGAGCGAAGGCGGCAGCAGCGGCAAGCGCCTCGACTTCCTTATGCAGGAGCTCAACCGCGAAGCGAACACGCTCGGATCGAAGTCGGTCGACGCAGAGCTCTCGCAGGCAGCGCTGGAGCTGAAAGTGCTGATCGAGCAGATGCGCGAGCAAGTGCAGAACGTCGAGTAGATTCGGAGCATGAGCGCAGCGACCGGCAACCTCTTCGTCGTCGCCGCGCCTTCGGGCGGAGGCAAGACCAGCCTAACCCGTGCGCTGCTCGAGCGCGAACGGGCGATCATGCTGTCGGTCTCGTATACGACGCGCCCCCCGCGGCCGGGCGAGAAGGAAGGTGTCGATTACCACTTCATCACGCCCGCGCGCTTCGAGGAATTGAAGGCGGCAGGCGAATTCCTCGAGCACGCGCAAGTGCATGGCAACTGGTACGCGACGAGCGCGACCTGGCTGAAGCGCCAGATCGACGCGGGGCAGGACGTGCTCCTGGAGATCGACTGGCAGGGCGCCGCGCAGGTGCGAAAGCTCATCCCCGCCTCCGTGCACATCTTCATCCTGCCGCCGTCGCTCGCACTGCTCGAAGAACGCCTGGTGCGCCGCGGGCAGGACGACAAGGACACGATCGCGCGGCGGCTCAACGCCGCGCGCGAGGAGATGCGGCACTGCGGAGAATTCGATTATGTTATTATTAATCAGGAGTTTGCTTTGGCCCTCGACGATTTGAGCGCGATTGTTCGCGCCTCGAGGCTGCGCGGCGCGCAGCAGCGCGTACGCTACAAGGGGCTGCTGGGGCAACTGTTATGAAACGGAGTTGAAGAGACCATGGCTCGCATTACGATCGAAGACGCACTGGCGAAGATTCCCAACCGCTTCGAGCTGACGCTCGCGGCGACCAACCGCGCCCGGCAGATTAGCGCCGGGTCGCAACCGCTGCTCGACGCGGATCGCGACAAGCCAACCGTGATCGCGCTGCGCGAGGTCGCTGCGGGCAAGGTCGGCATCGAGATGCTGCTCAAGCCGCAGAGCTAAGGCAGTCCAAAGGTGATCGAGCATGTCGGAAATTGCGGAGTTCACCCGACACCTCGGTCACTACCTGCCTGCACCTGACGTCGCGCTGGTCGAGCGCGCTTTCGCCTTTTCCGAGCACGCGCACCAGGGACAGTTCCGCAAGTCCGGCGAGCCGTACATCACGCATCCGCTCGCGGTAGCGAGCATCCTCTCGCAGTGGCGGCTCGACGCGCAGGGGCTCGCCGCCGCCCTCCTTCACGACGTGATGGAGGACACCAGCGTCACCAAGCATCAGATCGAGCACTCCTTCGGCAAGCCGGTCGCCGACATGGTCGACGGGGTGTCCAAGCTCGACCAGATCGAATTCCAGTCACGCGAGGAGCAGCAGGCGGAGAGCTTCCGCAAGATGCTGCTCGCGATGGCGCAGGACGTGCGCGTGATCCTGATCAAGCTCGCCGACCGTCTGCACAACATGCGCACGCTCGACGCGATGGCGAACGAGCATCGGGAGCGCATCGCGCGCGAGACCCTCGACATCTACGCGCCGATCGCCAACCGGCTGGGCCTGAACGCGCTCTACCAGGAATTGCAAGAGCTCGCCTTCAAGCACCTGTACCCGACGCGCTATCGCGTGCTGAGCAAAGCGATCAAGGCTGCGCGCGGCAACCGACGCGAAGTGATGAACCGCATCCTGCAGTCGATCCGCGAAGGGCTCAAGCGAGCCGGCCTCACGGCAACCGTGAGCGGACGCGAGAAGATCACCTACAGCGTGTACAAGAAGATGCGCGAGAAACACTACAGCTTCGCGCAGGTCTTCGACATCTATGGCGTGCGCGTGCTGGTGAAGGACGCGACCGCCTGCTACGCGGCGCTCGGCGTGTTGCACAGCCTGTTCAAGCCGATCCCTGGCAAGTTCAAAGATTACATCGCGATCCCGAAGGCAAACGGCTATCAGTCGCTGCACACGACGCTCTTCGGCCCCTTCGGCACCCCGCTCGAGGCGCAGGTGCGAACGCACGACATGCACCGCGTCGCCGAAACCGGCGTAGCCGCGCACTGGCTGTACAAGGCCGGCGGCGAGCTCGACATCGCCGAGGCTCAGGAGCAGACGCATCGCTGGCTGCAGAGCCTGCTCGAGATCCAGTCGGAATCGCGCGACTCGAAGGAATTTCTCGAGCACATCAAGGGAGACCTTTTCCCCGACGAGATCTACGTGTTCACGCCAAAAGGCAAGATCATGGCGCTCCCGCGCGGCGCGACCGCGGTCGATTTCGCCTACGCCGTGCACACCGACATCGGGCACCACTGCACCGCGGCGCGCATCAACTACGAGCTGCTGCCGCTGCGCACCGAGTTGAAGAACGGCGACCAGGTCGAGATCATCACTTCGCCCACCGCGCGGCCGAATCCGTCGTGGCTGAACTTCGTTGCCACGGGCAAGGCGCGCTCGCGCATCCGGCACTTCCTGAAGTCGCTACAGCAGCGCGAATCGGCGTTGCTGGGCGAGCGGATGCTCGAGCAGGCGCTCGCTTCGCTTAAAGTTCCAGCGGACGCCGTGACCGTCGAGCGCTGGGAAGCGCTGGTCCGCGAATACGGCGCGAAGACCAAGCTGGATGTGCTCGCCGACATCGGCGTCGGCAAGCGCCTGTCCTTCGTGGTCGCTCAGGGCTTGACCCGAGCGAGCAGCCGCTCGAGTGAAATCTCGTCCGGCCCGTATCGCCACGACGCCCTGCAGCTACGCGGCGTTGAAGGCGTGGCGATCCAGTACGGCAAATGCTGCCGTCCGATTCCCGGTGATGCGGTAGTCGGACAGTTCCGGCGCGGGCAAGGCCTGCTCGTGCATACGCGCGATTGTCAGACCTTGCGCAAGCTTCGCCCCGACACCGATCAGATCGTCGACGTCGAATGGGCGCAGAACGTGCAGGGCGTGTTCGAGGCAGGGATTCGCCTGCTGGTCGACGATCAGCGTGGGCTTCTGGCGCGGCTCGCGACCGAGATCGCCGACGCGGGAGCGAACATCGAGTACGTGTCGATGGAGCGTCCCGACGGCGATCGCGTGGTCAACATGTTCTTCAGCGTTCAGGTGCGCGACCGGGCTCATCTCGCGCATGTGATGCGCGCTTTGCGGCGGATCCCGGAAGTGAAGCGCGTGCAGCGCGCGCGGACCTAGCAAAACGGCCGGGCCTGCCCGCCGTTCGCCTTCAGTGCAGAAAAGCCGTCAAGCCGATTGTCTTGCCAGCAGTTGCTGCAGCTCTCCTGCCTGATACATCTCGCGCATGATGTCGCAACCGCCGACGAACTCGCCGTTGACGTAGAGCTGCGGAATCGTCGGCCACTGCGAGTAATCCTTGATCCCTTGCCGGATCTCGGAATCGGCGAGGACGTTCACGGAAAAGAAGTTGTCCACGCCGCAGGCGTTCAACATCTGCACGGCGGCGTGGGAGAAGCCGCATTGCGGAAACTGCGGTGTGCCCTTCATGTACAGCACGACCGGGTGCGTCGTGACCTGTTCGCGGATCATGTCCTGGGTGCTCATCGCTCTTGCCTCTGCCAAATGGATCGCACGCTATTTTAGACAAGTTTCGGCCGGCGAAGCTCCTTTTCAAGAGAGGACGGGCGCCCGAGAGTTGCTTATTCCTTGACCGCTCCTGTGAGGCCGGACACGTAATACTCGACGAAGAAGGAGTACAGAACCGCCACCGGGATCGAACCGAAGAGCGCACCGGCCATCAGCGAGCCCCAATGGTAGATGTCGCCCTCGACGAGCTCCGTGACTACACCCACCGGCACCGTCTTTACCTCCGAGGAGGAGACGAACGTCAGCGCGTAGATGAACTCGTTCCACGACAGCGTGAAGGCGAAAATCCCAGCCGAGATGAGGCCGGGCACCGCAAGCGGCAAGACGATCTTCACCAGGATCTGGAAGCGGCTTGCGCCGTCGATCAGAGCGCATTCTTCCAGCTCGAAGGGAATGCTCTTGAAATAACCCATCAGCAGCCAAGTGCAGAACGGAATCAGAAAGGTCGGGTAGGTCAGGATCAAGGCCAGGCGCGTGTCGAAGAGGTCGAGCTTGTAGACCATCGTCGCGAGCGGAATGAACAGGATCGACGGCGGCACCAGGTAGGCGAGGAAGATGCTCGCGCCGACGTACCGCGAGCCACGATAGCGCAGCCGTTCGATCGCGTAGGCTGCAAGCACGCTGAAGACGATCGAGAGGAAGGTCGACACGACCGAGACGAGGATCGTGTTCCATAGCCATTCGGGATACTGCGTATCGAACAGCAGCTTTTTGACGTGTGCCAGCGTCGGGCGGCTGATCCAGAACGGGTTGGCTTCGCGCGAGAGCAGCTCCGCGTCCGGCTTGAAAGCCGTCATCGCCATCCAGTAGAACGGGAACAGCAAAACGAACAAAAACGCACCGAGCGGGAGGTAGATGGTGAACACGCGCCGCGGCATCGACACCAGGTAATTCATGCCTGACGAATCGATTGCCTGAACGGAGGCTTGGGCGCTCGTCATCTACTTGTCCCCACTCCCCTGCTGCCAAGCCCGCCGCTGCAATCCGTAATAGCTGATCAGGATCGCGGCAAGCAGGAACGGCACCATCGCCGTCGCGATCGCCGCGCCTTCGCCGAGGTTGCCGCCCGATATCGCGCGCTGGAACGACAGCGTGGCCATCAGGTGCGTCGCGTTGACCGGGCCCCCGCGCGTGATCACGTAAATCAGCTGAAAGTCGGTGAAGGTGAAAAGCACCGAGAAGGTCATTACCACGGCGATGATCGGAGTCAGGAGCGGCAATGTCACATGCCGGAACTGCTGCCACGGCGAGGCGCCGTCGAGGCTCGCCGCTTCGTAGTAGGAGGGCGAAATCGTCTGCAGCCCCGCGAGCAGCGTGATAGCAACGAACGGGACGCCGCGCCAGATGTTCGCAGCGATGACTGAGAACCGCGCGTTCCACTCGTCGCCGAGGAAATCGATGTAACGATGGATCAGGCCCATCTTCGTCAGCGACCAGCTGATGACCGAGAACTGCGCGTCGTAGATCCACCAGAACGCAAGCGCCGACAGCGCGGTCGGCACGATGAAGGGCAGCAGCACGACCGCTCGGAAGAACGCCTTGAACGGCAAGTGCTTGTTGAGCAGCAGCGCGAGCCACAGGCCTAGCGCAAACTTGATCACGCTGGCGACAAACGTATAGAACAGCGTGTTGAAGAGTGCCTTCCTTGTGACCTGATCGCCCCACAGAAAAGCAAAGTTGTCGAGCCCAATCCATTCCCCTGCGCGTCCGATCTTGGCGTCGGTGAATCCCAGCCAGGTTCCGAGCCCGAGGGGATAGGTGAGAAACACGACCAGCAGCGCTGCCGCGGGCAGCATGAACAGCGCGCCGAGCAGGTTGCGGTTATCGAGCGCGCGCGAGAATGCGCTAGAGCGCGATTGCATGCAATCTCGAAAACATATCGCGATGAACCTTGCGCGGATTAAGCGGCGCCGCAAGCGTCCGCTTCAATCCGCACGGATGTTGCGTCGCGCCGGCGGGTAGGATGGGCCACGTACGAACGGATCCCGCCGGCGTGACGCTGTATCAGACCTTGTAGTAGCGCTCGGCCCGCTTCTGCGCCCGCTCCGCCGCTTCCTTCGGTGATTTCGATCCGGACGCGGCCTCGGCGACCATGTTGACCATCACAAAGTCGGCCATCGTGCCTGCGGACGCATAGCCCATCTCGCCCGCATAACCGTTTGGCAGCATCCTCTTCATCACGTCGCGGAAGGGAGTGATCTTCGGATCGGAGGTCCAGATCGGGTTGCTGTCGTAGGCTGCGAGCGGATGCGAGACGTAGCCGATCGAAGCCTGCTGCCACGGCACGTATTGCTCCTTCTCCATCATAAAGCGCAGGTATTCCTTGGCCGCATTCGGATACTTCGAGTACTTGAAGATCATCATCGGGAAGGTGATGTGACTCTCGGTAGAACGGCCAACCGGTCCGATCGGAAAAATCGCGTGGTCCATATCCTTGGCGATCTCCTGCAGCTTCGGATCCTGCGAAGTCTTCGCCGCGAAGTAGATCGAGATGCCGTTGTTGGTTAGGCCGCACTGCCCGTCGAGGAACGCCTTGTTGTTGCTCGGGTCGAGCCATGACAGCGTGCCCGGAACGAACGTCTCGTAGAGCTGCTTGGCGTACTCGAGCGCGGCGATGGTCTCCGGGCTGTTGATAACCACATTGTTCTTCTCGTCGACCATCTTGCCGCCGTGCGCCCACACCACCCAGTGGCACCAGGTGTTTGCGTCCCCGGTGGCGTTGCCGAGCGACAATCCAGGCGGCAGGCCCTTGGCTTTCATGCCCTGGCAGAGCTTCAGGAAGCCGGGCATATCCTTCGGAAAGGTCTCGAACCCAGCGGCCTTCATGGCGCTCACGCGATAGTTCATGCACGCGCCCGCAGCGCCCATGTTGATCGCGATCCACCGCCCCTTATTCGTGCAATAGGTCTTGGCGACGTCGTACCACCCGCCGTATTTCGCGCCGAGGTAATTGGCGAGATCGGTCACGTCGACCAGCTTTTCCGGGTACTGGTGTGCGTCCTCGTAGGTGCCGATGATGATGTCGGGCCCGCTGCCGATGTTCGCCGCGACGGCCGCTTTTGGACGCACGTCCTCCCAGCCCTCCGCGTCGATGCGCACGTCGATCCCGGTCGCCTGCGTGAACTTCTTGGTGTTCTCGGCCCAAACGTCCTCGTCGGCCTGGACGAAGCGTTTCCAGCGCAGCAGCCGCAGCTTCGCTCCCTTCTCTGGCGTGACCTTGTACTGCTGCGCGGCGGCCTCGGTCGAAAGCAGTGAGGAACCGGTTCCCAACGCTGTTCCTGCGGCAACGCCGGCGGTGGCTTTGAGAAAATCGCGACGCTTGAATTTGCTCATGTCTGTCCTCCAAAGAGTCGTTGACTTCGAGTCGATAATGAAGCGGGCTCGAATCCTGTTTACGCCGCCAGCCGCATGCCGCTGGCTGCATCGAAAAGGTGGGCGCGCACGAGATCGGGCTTGAGTCCCACGCGATCGCCGGCGCGACAATCCACGCGGTCGCGCACCAGCGACGCAAGCTCCTGCCCGTTGAAGCGGCAGTAGAGCTGAGTGTCCGCACCGGTAGGCTCTACGACGATGACCTCGGCAGGCAAGCCTTCACCGTTAGCGAGCAGACAATGTTCGGGCCGAATGCCGTACAGCACGCTTTGCCCATCGGCAGCGCGCGCGCCGCGCGGCACGGGCAGCGTGACTCCGCCGGCAAATTCCACCCGCGTGACGCCGTTGCTCATCCGCGCAGTGCCCGGAACCATGTTCATCGCGGGCGAGCCGATGAACCCGGCCACGAAGGTATTGTTAGGCCGATCGTAGAGCGAAAGCGGATCGCCGATCTGCTCGACCACGCCATCCCGCATGACGACGATCTTGTCGGCCATGGTCATCGCCTCGATCTGATCGTGCGTGACGTAGATCGAGGTCGTTTTTAATCGCTGGTGCAGCTCCTTGATCTCGGTGCGCATCTGCACCCGCAGCTTCGCATCGAGATTCGACAGCGGCTCGTCGAAGAGGAAGACCTGCGGATCACGCACGATGGCGCGTCCCATCGCTACGCGCTGCCGTTGACCGCCTGAGAGTTGGCGCGGGTAGCGTGACAGTAGCTCGCTCAGGCCCAGGATGTCAGCGGCCTTCTTGACGCGCATGTCGATTTCTTTTTTCGATTGGCGCGCGAGCATGAGCGCGAAGGACATGTTGTCGCGCACGGTCATGTGCGGATAGAGCGCGTAGTTCTGGAACACCATCGCGATGTCGCGCTCTTTCGGCGGCACGCGGTTGACGACCCTGCCGCCGATCGCGATCTCGCCGGCGCTGATCTCCTCCAGGCCGGCGATCATGCGCAGCAGCGTAGATTTGCCGCAGCCCGAGGGGCCGACCAGCACGCAGAACTCACCGTCCGCGATCTCGACGTCGACGCCGCGAATGACGTGCGTCGATCCGAAGTGCTTGTGCACCGCGCTGATCGTTACCGCCGCCACAACCCTCCTCCTCCGCGCCGCGACCGAACGAATTTCGGTCCTAAATCAACCCTGCATGTGCCGCGACCCGACCACGACCACGTAATCGGGGCGCCCGCGCTCCACCCAGCTCACGATGTTCTGCGCCGCCTTGCGCCGCAACTCGACTTCGGCCTGCACACTGAAGAACGCCGCGTGCGGCGTCAGAATCACCTTGGGATGGCCGAGCAGCCGGGAATCGGGCGGGACCGGCTCGACCGGCAAGACGTCCAGTCCGGCGCCGGCAAGTATTCCACTATCGAGTGCGCCTAGCAAATCGTCGGTGCTGACGATCGCGCCGCGCGCCGTATTGATCAGCCATGATCCCGGGCGCATGCGCTGGAGGAGCGCGCCATTCACCAGGCCGCGCGTCTCGCCGGTGAGCGGCGTATGGATGCTCACGAGATCGCTTGCAGTGAAAAGCGCGGCGGCGTCCGAGACGCGCTCCACGTAGGCCGGAAAATCGCCGTCGATGAGATAAGGGTCGCAGGCAATCACGCGCTTGAAGCTGTTGCGCGCCAGATGCGCGACGCGCTTGCCGATGCGCCCCAGGCCAAGAATGCCCAGCGTCAGCTCGCTCGCCCGACGCAAGGGTCCGGGCGAAAGATAATGCCAGCGCCCGGCCCGGATATCGCGGTCGTACGCAACGATGTTGCGTAACAGCGCGAGCGCGAGCGCCACGGCGTGCGTGGCGACCTCACCCACGCCATAGTCGGGAGAGTTCGCCACCCACACGCCGTGCCGCGCGCAGGCATCGAGGTCCACGGTGTCGACCCCTGCGCCGATGCGGCTCACGATGCCGAGCTTCGGCAGCGCAGCTACCACTCCCTCTGTGATCGGCGCGTATTGCAACAATATGCCGGCACAGCCTGCAGCCGCTTCTATTACTTGGGCCTCGGTCTTGCACTGCGCGGCGACCATTTCGATGCCGGCGCCCGCGAAGAGTTTGCGCTCGAGCTCGAGGTCCGGGTATTCATGATCGGAAAGCAGAACCCGCGGCATGGCGCGAGATTATAATCGCCGCGATTCGAGCTTCGAGCATAGCGATGTCGACACTCTTGCAGACCACGATCGCCGGGAGCCTGCCCAAGCCCGAATGGCTCGCGCGTCCGGGCGAGCTTTGGGCGCCGTGGTTGCTCGAAGGCCAGGCGCTCGTCGAAGGCAAGCGCGACGCAGTCCGCCTCGCGCTCTGCGATCAGGAGCGCGCCGCCATCGACATCGTGAGCGATGGCGAGCAGACGCGCCGGCATTTCGTCACCACCTTCATCGAGAACCTGGACGGCGTGGACTTCGAGCACAAGAAGACCGTGCGCATACGCAACAGATACGACGCCGCCGTACCCGTGGTGGTGGGCGAGGTGGCGCGAACGCACCCGATCTTCGTCGAAGATGCTCGCTTTCTCCGCGGCGCCACCGATCACAGGATCAAGTACACGCTCCCCGGCCCGATGACCATGGTCGACACGCTCTACGATGCGCATTATGGCAGTCGCGAGAAGCTCGCCTGGGCGTTCGCCGAGATACTGAATGCCGAAGCGGGGGCGATCGAGGCCGCCGGTGTGGACGTGATCCAGTTCGACGAGCCGGCGTTCAACGTTTACTTCGACGAGGTGCGCGACTGGGGCATCGCCGCGCTCGAGCGCGCTGCGCAGGGGCTCCGATGCACGACGGCGGTCCACATCTGCTACGGCTACGGCATCCAGGCCAACATCGACTGGAAGAAGACTCTGGGCGCCGAGTGGCGGCAGTACGAGAACACTTTTCCGCTGCTCGGCGCCTCGAAGATCGATCAGGTTTCGCTCGAATGCGCCAACTCGCATGTCCCGCTCGGGCTGATCGGGTTGCTCGAGGGCAAGGACGTGCTCGTGGGAGCGATCGACGTCGCGAGCGACAGGGTCGAGTCGCCCCAGGAGGTCGCGGCCACGATCCGGGCAGCGCTCGCGTACGTTCCTGCCGCGAAGCTATATCCGTGCACAAACTGCGGCATGGTGCCGCTTGGGCGCGCGCTGGCGCGCGCCAAACTGCGCTCGCTGGGCGCCGGTGCGGCTCTGGTTCGCGCCGAGCTGTAGGCGCGGCCCCGGTCACACGCCGTCCGGAACGCCGTTTGACCGGTCGCGCGGCGCCGCGTATAGTCCGCTCCGTGTTTAATTTCAAGTACTAAAGCACGACCTGATCCAGCTTCTTGGCTGGCGCGGAAACGCCGTACTTTCCTGTCCTTGAGATCGAACATCGGCCGAGTTCGACCGTACTTTTTTATGTATTGAGGAATTGGAAGACATGCCAACTGGAACAGTAAAGTGGTTCAACGACGCCAAGGGCTACGGTTTCATTACGCCCGACGGTGGAGGGGAAGACCTTTTCGCGCACTTCTCGGCGATCAACATGCCGGGGTTCAAGTCGCTGAAGGAAGGACAGAAAGTTAGCTTCGAGGTCACGCAGGGACCGAAGGGCAAACAAGCTTCGAACATTCAGACGGCTTAAAGCCGTCATAGCAGGGAGAAATGAATGGCCGGGTGAAGAGCCCGGCTATTTTTCAGTCGCTTCGACTGCGATCGACTGCGCCAGCAGGACGGTGTCGACACGCGCGTCGCCGTCGCGCCAGACCAGCCCCAGCATCGTCCCCAGCAGCGTCCAGAACAGAATCGCGTTTCCAAACACGATCAGATCGTTGGTCGAGTTCTTGGTGAGCATTGCAAGCACGAGCGCCACGGCGGCCGCCGCCCAGGCTTTTTCCCGGTCGCCGCCCGTGCGCGCCCGCTTGACCGCGAGCCGCAAGATCTCGAAATGCAGCCACACCCAGAGCGCCAAGCCAACGATGCCAACCTGCAACACGAGATCGAGGAACACGTTGTGCGCATGAGTGGACGCATGCACGTCGATGTTGCCCAGCGTCTGATCCTCCTGCACGTGATAGGCGCGCGCCGGCACCGTTCTCCCCAGCCCGACGCCGAACCAAGGCCGCTTGGCCGCGAGGTCCAGATAAGCCGACCAAATGGCCGGGCGCGGGTCGCTCATCATCATCTCGAGCGCCGCGCTGCGGTCGTTCGGCTGCGCGCCAGGAAGACGCAGGCGCGAGATCACTTCGAGACTCGCCGCCGAAATGACCAAGCCCAGGAGCACGATCGTAATCACCGACTTAAGGTGCAGCCTCCCGCGCAGGATCCCCAACACGATAAGGAATCCGGCGAATGATACGAACAGCGACGCGATCAAGGTGCGACTCTCGCTCATCAACCCGATCGCCGCGAACACGACCAGCCACGCTCCGGCCGCCCAGCGCCGCCAAGGCCTACGCGAGACCGACACGATGAGAAAGAGCGGCACGGCGACGAATGCGACGTAAGTGCTCGAGTCGGTCGTCGCCGCCGCTTTCCACGCCAGCCAGCCGAGCGCTCCTGCGCCGGGCTCGTCGGCCTTGGGATCGTAACCGGAGACGGCAGAGGCGAACATGGTCGCGAGGCACAGGAGTGTGCCGGCAGCGGTGCCGGCCACCACAGCCAAGCGTCCGCCGCGAAAACGCATCAGCACGAAGCTCACCAGGAAAATCACGAACGGATAAAATTGATCGGTACGAAAACTCTGAAACGAGACGTAAGGCAGTGCGGACCATCCGATCGATGCCGCGGCGAAGGCGAGCCAGATGACCCAGGGAAGAAAACCGGGAACGCTTCGCCAAGGGCCGAGTCGGAACTGCAGGAGGGCGGTGGCCGCCACTACGCCGATCAGCACGTTGCGCAGTCCTGTGACGTGCGCGAGCGGTAGTATCGCCAGCAGCATGCCGAGCGAAATGCACAGCATGCGCAGCATGAGACTGTCGTCCGCGGCGCCCCTGTCGAGTGCGGGAAGGATGGATTGCATCGATGATCTCGGCTTGCCGGCAGCGGGGCGGGAGCCCCGAGGCGCCGGCCTTCGAGCGCCGCAGGCAGCCCGGATTCTAGCAGACTGATGCGGGACCTTCCCGGTACCCTGCTGGTCGCAACAATCTGGGCCTACTGGTTCGGTGTCGGCATCATGATTGGACGCGCGCGCCGCGATACTCGCCGTCTGGGCGGCCTGCTGCCCGAGCAGCGGCCGGAACAGTACCTGTGGCTGCTGTGGATTCCGCTTGTCGCAGCATGGAACATCGTTCCTTACCTGGCGCTCTGGCACGCCAACGCTCCGTGGGCGCTGCCGGCGTTCGCCCGTCAGGAAAGCTACGAACTCGTGCGCTGGATCGCTGTCCTGTGTGCGCTCGCGAGTCTGCTGGCGACGAGTCTGTGCTGGGCGCGCATGGGCCGGCACTGGCGCATGGACGTGAGCGCCGAGAAAGGTGAACTGATCATCGACGGCCTGTTCCGCCATGTGCGTCATCCTATCTATGCCTTGCAGCGGCTGCTGATGCTCGCGTCGCTGGCGATCGTTCCGAGTTGGCCGATGCTCGCGCTCGTCGCCGTTCATTTCGTGCTCACTCAAGTGAAGGCGCGCTACGAAGAGCGGCAGCTCACCGCCGTCCACGGATCGGCCTATCGGGATTACGCCGGGCGCACCGGGCGCTTTGTGCCGGCGCGGCAAGCCAGGAAGCTTCGATCGCTCGCTGCAACGAGCCGCTCGATTCCGGGCGGAGAGTCTTGACCGGCAACCTCGTGAGCTTGCGCAGCCGTCTGTGGCGGGTGCTGTGCACCGTCGTGTTCTTCGCAAACGCCGCCGCGGGAGCAGACGACGAAACCCCGGCGCTCGCTCCGGAAATCGGGGCGACTGCAACGGCCCCGCCCATCGCACTGCACCTCGAGCGCGAAACCGAGGATCGCATCCTTGCGCTGGCGCCGGAGAAAATCTCCGACGCGGAAGTGCAGAGCGTGCTTGCGCTTGCGCCCGCGCCGCGAATCATCAACCTGCAAGGCGTGGTCGGACTGGTGACGATGGCGCCATTCGCGGAATTCCTGATCGCGATGGGGTACCCGGAGGAGCGGATCAGAAACCCGCGCGACGGGGCGCTTTCGTATAACAGCTCCGGAGACAGCGCGCGGCTCGCTGGGACGCTGGCATGGTACTACGAGCACGAAGGCATGATGCCGATGCTGATCGGGCACAGCCAGGGCGGAATGATGACGGTTCGCGTTCTGTATGAGCTGGCGGGCGACTTCGGCCATACGCTCTTCGTCTGGAACCCGCTGCGCGACGAGTCCGAGCGACGAACTTCGATTGTTGATCCGTTGACGGGCCACGAGCGTCCGATCGTCGGGCTCCGCGTGCCTTACGCGGCGGCGATCGCCACTGGTACGCTGCCGCGCATATGGCTCGGACAATGGGATATGGTGCGACGTTTGCACAAGATACCGGATACAGTCACCGAGTTCGGTGCCTACTCGCTCGAATGGGATCTCCTTGCAGGCAATTTCGGTCGCGCTGAACCTTACCTTGCGAGCGGCGACGCGCTGGTGCGCAACATTTCAGTGCCGTGGGCGGCGGGCCATACCGGCGTGGTCTTCGCGAAGCCGCTTGCGCTCAACCCGAAAACGCGCACCTGGATCAACGACTACGTTCCCTCGCCGGAGCCGGCTCCATTGCCGACAGACGCCGGCGTGGATCTCGCGAATCTGGTGCATTCGGCGGATATCTGGTACAGCGTAAAGAAGCACTGGTGCCTCGAGGCGCAGCGTTTGATCCGCGCTGAGCGCCAGGCCCACGCGGCTCAACAGTAGATCGTATCGACAGCGATAGCGTCTACCGCGGAATTCACTGGCGGCACAAGGATCGCATGCAAGGACGGCTCAATCTGTTCCAGGCCACGATGCTGCGGTGGCGCGATCTGCATCCTTATTCTGCGGTGCACGTCGTGCGCGTGATGAAGCGCTGCGACGCGACACGCCTCGAGGCACAGATCGCCGCCCGACTGGAAAGCGCCGGACTGACGGGACTCAACCTGGACCGCAAGCGAGCGCGTTATGAGTTTACCGGTGGCCGTGAAGCCGTCACGCTCACCGTCCTCGAAGGCGGTGCGAGTGCAGCAGAGACCCTCCGGCTGGAGATCGTGCGTCAGCTCAACGCGCCGTTCCCGCGCGAGGGCGGTTTTTCCCCGTTTCGCTTCTTCGCGGTCGACAGCGGCGCGTTCTTCGATCTCGGACTCGCCTACGATCATTTCATCGCCGGTGGCGATTCGATCGCCGTGCTCCTCGAGCATTGCCTCGATGGCTATGGCGAGGAGAGGCGGGACGAGACGCGTTCCTGGACGCCGCGACTGTATCCGCACACCTACCGGCGACTCTTTCTGCGCCGGTTCGGGGAAGCGCTCACCGGCCTGGGGTACCTGCGGTCCCTCGCCGCGAGCGCTCGCCGCACTTTTCGCGCACCCTGTCATCGCGAGCGCGACGCAAGCAACGGTTTTCTGTGCTATCGCGTCGACGCAGCCGCGTTGGATCGCCTGCGGAATACCGCGAAAGCGTGGGCCGTTACGGTCAACGACCTGATGCTCGCCGTGCTGCTCATCGCGCTGATTCCGGTCACCGCAGACCGCGAGGCCGCGCCGCGGCGACGCGAGCTGGGCGTCGCTTCGATCGTGAACCTTCGCTCGGAGCTCGAGTCCGACGCTCATGCCGCGTTCGGCCAGTTCCTCTCCTCGCTGCGTTTCTCGCATCCGGCGCCGCGTGGCGCCGCTCTCAGAGAACTTGCCGCTGCGGTGCACGCCGAGAGCCGGCGCGTCCTCTCGCGCAAGCTTTATCTGCAGAACTTGCTCGCGCTCGGCGTTTCGGGTCTGATGTGGCCCTTGCTTTCGCCCGCGCAACGCAGGTGCTTCCTCGCCAAGCATTATCCGATCTGGGCTGGGCTCACTGCCTTGCGCGTCGATCCGCTGTGGGATGGCGCGTCCGGCGGTGCGCAACTCCGCGAGTATCTGCGCGCCGTGTCGACCGGGCCTCTGGCGCCGATCGTGTTGGCCGTGACCACGCTGGGCGGGACGATGTGGCTCGGCGTCTCGTTTCGCACGGCCGACGTCGAGGCTGCAACCGCAGAGCGCGTGGCTCAGGAGTTTCTCCGGCATATGGCCAGCCTCGAATGAAGCGCGCTTGGCATCTCTCTCGAGCGCTTTTAATCTCGATCTTCGTGCTCGTGCTCGCCGCCTGTGCGACTCGGCCGCTGCAGACGGGCGAACCGTCGCCGCCACGGCCGGGCAGCGTACTAAAGTCGGTGGAGCTGGATCATGCGCTCGAGGACCGACTACTTGCGCTCGATCCCGATCACGTTACCGGCGAGGACGTACGCGACACGCTCTCCAAGGCTCCGGCTCCGCATATCGTGCTGCTACACGGGGGGATCTATCCGGTCTATCTCGCGATGACTTCCTTTGCGGAATTCCTGATCGGCATGGGGTATCCCGGGGACCGCATTCGCCGTCCCGATGGCGTGCTCGACAGCCTCTACTCGTACAGCCCTTATCAGGACAGCCGAGAGGTCGCCGGGATCATCGCCTGGTACTACGAGCGCGACGGCGTGCGGCCGATGATGGTCGGACACAGCCAGGGCGGCGTTCAGGCGGTCAAGATTCTGTACGACCTCGCTGGCGCTTCCGGCGCTGATCTTCACGTATGGAATCCGGTGACTGGAGTCGCGGAGAACCGTACGACGATCGTCGATCCTTTGACGGGTACCGAGCGGCCCGTGGTCGGGCTGGCGGTGCCCTACGCATCGGCTGTCGGCGCCGGTGGCGCGGCGCTTCTGCTTCCGAACCAATGGAGCATGATGCATCGCCTGCGCACGATTCCGGATTCGGTCGAGGACTTCACGGGCTTCACGATCAACGTCGATTTCGTCGCGATGACATTTCCCGGCTCTCGCGGTGCGAGCGAGTTCCACCACAACGGGAAGGCGCAGGTGCGCAACGTCATCCTGCCTTCGGCGTACAACCATGTCGTCGTTCCGGTGACGCGCGAGCTTGCGGAAAGCGAGGCGATGCGCGCCTGGCTCAACGCTTACGTTCCCGATCGCAAGGGCCAGACTGAGACGCTGCCGCCGGGTCCAAGCGACAACGCGCTCTGGGCCGCTGATGTCTGGTACAGCATCAAGCAGCATTGGTGCCTCGAAGCCCAGCGTCTGATCCGCGCCAAGCGCGCGCTCGTTGCCGCCCACTAACGTTCCGCGAGCAGACCGGGTCACCCCGCCGCCTACGTTATAATTCGTGGTTGGCCGCATTGAAGCGGCGCTGAAGCGCCGCTTAATGCGGCCAGTTGACGCAGCCGGATAACCGGCTCCACAACGTTTCGCTCCGATCGAATCATGGCAGGCTCCCTTGCGGAAAAGGTCGCGCTCGTCACCGGCGCGTCGCGCGGCATCGGCCGCGCGATCGCGCGGAAGCTCGCCTCGGAAGGTTGCGACGTCGCGGCTAACTACTACAACAGCGCCGAGGAAGCGCAGGCCCTGTGTGCCGAGATCGCCGCGATGGGTCGCAAGGCCGTCGCCATCCAAGGCAGCGTGGGCATTCCCGACAGCGTCGACGAAATGTTCGCCGAATTGCGGAAACACTTCGATCGGCTCGACATCGTCGTGAGCAACGCCGCGAGCGGCGTGCTCAAGCCCGCGCTCGAGATGACGCTCAAGCACTGGCGCTGGTGCCTCGAGACCAACGCTTTCGCGCTCGATCTTCTCGCCCAACGCGCGGTGCCCATGATGCCTCCCGGTTCGTGCATGATCGCGATCTCCAGCCTTGGCGCTTCGCGCGCGATGCCCGACTACGGATTCATCGGTGCGTCGAAGGCGGCGCTCGAGTCCTTGGTGCGCACGCTGGCGCAGGAGCTCGGCCGGCGGCAGATTCGGGTCAACACGGTAAGCGCCGGCGTGGTCGACACCGACGCGCTGCGCTACTTTCCGAACCGTGAGGAGTTGCTTGCCAATTTCGCGCATCGCACGCCCGCGGGCCCCACGCTCACGCCGCAGGATGTCGCAGGCGCGGTGTATCTCTTGTGCCTGCCGGAAGCGAAGATGATCACTGGCCACACGCTGGTCGTCGACGGCGGGTTCTGCATCTCCGGCTGACGAAGATGGATGCCGGACTCGCCGACAAAGTCGTTCTCGTCACCGGAGGCTCTCGTGGCATCGGTCGCGCGATCGTGGAGCTCCTCGCGGCGCAGGGCGCCGACGTGACCTTCTTCTATCGAGACAACGCCGCCGCGGCCGACCAGGTCGTAGGCGCCGCACGCGCCGCAGGACGGAAGATCGCCGCGGACAAGGTCGACATCCGCGACTCCGCCGCATGCGCTTCGGCGGTCGACCGCCTCGCCGAACGCTGCGAGAAGATCGACATTCTCGTCAACAACGCCGGCGCGATTCGCGACAACCAGCTGGCGGCTTTCGACGACGACGACGTGCGCGTCGTGCTCGACACCAATGTCAGCGGCGTCTTCAACGTCACGCGCGCCGTCGTGCCGCACATGATTGTTCGCCGCAGCGGCAAGATCATCAACATCGGCTCGGTGTCCGGTACGAAGGGCGGACGCGGTCAGACCAATTACGCAGCCAGCAAAGGAGCGATCGAAGCCTTCACGCGATCGCTCGCGGTGGAGCTGGCGCCGCGCAAGATCACGGTGAACTGCGTCGCGCCGGGCGTGATCGAGACCGACATGTCGGCGGACGTGCGCGAGCTAGCCGGCGACACGATCAAATCGAAGATCCTGCTCAGGCGCTACGGCAAGCCCGAGGAAGTGGCCTGGGCGGTTTGGTTTCTCGCCTCTCCGTACGCCGATTACGTCACGGGGCAGGTATTGGGAGTGGATGGCGGTTTCAAAATGGAGTGAACGGCATGGCAAACGACGCAGCAATCACAATCACCAAGGACGAAATTCAGGCGGTGTTCCCCAAAGTCGCCGAGACGATGGCCGACGCGCTCGGCTGCGACGTCGATCAGGTCAAGCTCGACGTTTCGCTGATCGAGGGACTCGACGCCGAATCGATCGATTTCCTCGACATGGTCTTCCGCCTCGAGCGCGCATTCAAGATCAAGATTCCGCGCGGCAAGATCGTCGAGAACGCACGCGGCGATCTGCCGGAATCCGAGTTCGAGCAGAAAGGCATCGTTACCGAGAAGGGTCTCGCGCAGCTCAAGGCGTATCTTTCCGAAGTACCGGCGGAGCGCTTCAAGACGCCGATGAAGGTCGCCGACATCCCGCGGCTGTTCACGCCGGAGACCTTCTGCAAGTTGGTCGTGCGCGCGCAGAAGGAAGCGCAGGAGGCGGCGGCCTGATCGCTCCGCACGGCATGCCCGACCATTTCGCCGCGTTTTCCTTCATCGACCGGATCACGCAGGTCGAGCCCGGCGTGCGCGCGCGCGCACTGTTCAGCGTGCCCGACGCGGTCGAAGAATTCCCGTCCTGCCTCGTCGCCGAGGCGGTGGGACAGCTCGCCGCATGGGTGGCGATGGCGGAGATCGATTTTCGTGGCCGTCCGGTCGCGGCGCTCGCAAGCGAGACGGTCTTTCATCGCGATGTCGCCCCCGGCAACCGCCTCGAGCTGGCGGTGGAGATCGAGAGCTGCGACGACGAAGCCGTGGCCTACGGCGGCTTCGCCGAAGTCAACGGCGAGAAGGTCATCGAGCTGAGGGACTGTCTCGGGCCGATGCTTCCGGTGAACGACTTCGATTCGCCTGATGCGATGCGCGAGCGTTATCGTCTGCTCTGCGGCGAAGGCGCGCCGGCGGGACGCTTTCACGGCGTCACCCTGCCGAAGCTCGTGGCGCTGACGGCCGAGCCCAAGAAGTCGAGGGCGATGCTCGCCGTGCCGCAATCGGCGCCGTTCTTCGCCGATCACTTTCCGCGGCGCGCGGTGTTCCCTGCAACGTTGCTGCTCGACAGCCAGATCAGGCTCGCAATGGACCTCGCGCGTACGGTGATCGGCGCCGCGCCGGGTGTGAAGCTGGTTGTGCGACGCATGAGCAACGTCAAGGTCCGTTCGTTCATCGTTCCTGGTCAGGAAATCGAACTTTCCGCGGAGATCGTGTCGACTCACGGCGCGAGCGTCACGGCGAAGCTATCGGCCGAAAGCGGCGGCAAGAGCGTGGCGACCGCACGGCTCGACATCGGAACTTCGAACAAATCATGACCGCGCGCCGTCGCGTCGCGATCACCGGGCTCGGATTAGTGACGCCGGTCGGCAACGACGTCGCGTCGACCTGGAAATCTTTGCTCGCGGGCAAGAGCGGTGGCGCGCCGATTAGCCTGTTCGACGCGTCGGGCTTTCCGGTGCGCATCGCCTCCGAGGTGAAGGACTTCGACCCACTCGCAGCGATCGGCGATCGCAAGCTCCTGAAGCTCGCGAACCGCTCGCACACGTTTGCACTCGCCGCGGCGGAACAGGCGCTCACCGACGCTGGCATTCGTCCGACGCACGAGACCGGAGAGCGCTGGGGCTGCGCGGTCGGCACCGGCATGATGGGCGTTGACTTCGCTGAGCTGACCGCCGTGCACAAGCACAGCGCGACGAGCGGCGAGATCGACGCGGCACGCCTGCTCGACGACACATCGGCGAACAATCCGCTGGTCTTCTGTCGCAGCCAGTCGACCACCGGCGTGTCGCTTCTCACGCGGCGCTACGGGATCCGCGGCTACACGACCTCAGTGCACACCGCATGCGCCTCCGGCGGACAGGCGATCGGCACCGGCTTGAAGCTCATACGCCGCGGCGCGGTCGATCGCGTCCTCGCCGGCGGGTTCGATTCGATGATCAGCCCGGTCGGCATCGCGGGCTTCTGTCTGCTTTCCGCGCTCTCCGCCGACAACGAAACGCCCGAGCGCGCAAGTCGTCCCTTCGACATCACGCGCAACGGCTTTCTCCTCGGCGAAGGCGCTGGCTTTCTGGTGCTCGAGGAGTGGGACTCTGCGCGCCGCCGCGGCGCGCATATTTACGCGGAGCTCGCCGGCGACGGCAATTCGCTTTCGAGCTATCGCATAACCGATTCGCCGCCCGACGGCGATGGTCCGATCCAGTCGATGCGACAGGCTTTGTCCGATGCCAAGTCGACCCTCGATGAAGTCGACTACATCAACGCGCACGGTACCTCGACCTTCATGAACGACAAGAGCGAGAGCGCTGCCATCCATGTGGTCTTCGGCGAGCGCACGAAGGATGTATCCGTTAGCTCGACCAAGAGCAGCATGGGACATCTGATTGCCGGCGCCGGCGCGGTCGAGGTCGCGGTTTGCGCGCTCGCCATTCGCTACGGCGAGCTCCCCGTCAACGCCAACCTGCGCGAACCCGATCCGGAATGCGATCTCAATCTCGTTCGCGAGTCGGCGCGCCGCCCGGTGCGCGTGGCTATTTCCAACTCCTTCGGCTTCGGCGGCTCGAATAGTTGCGTGGCACTGCGCCGTCCGCAGGACGTGGACGGGCGTGGTTTCAACGCCTGACGTTCTGCTGCGGCTCCGATGAACAAGAAGCCCCGCATCGTCATCACCGGCACGGGCGCAGTCTGCGCGGCGGGCAGGGAGCCGCGGGCGATTCTTGACGCAGTGCGCGCGGGACGCTCCGCGGTCGGTCCGATCAAGCAGTGGGATACTTCGGGCTGGCCGACGCGCGTTGCCGGCGAGATCGCCGATTTTAATCCGCGCGAGATGGTCGAGGATCGGAAGCTGCACAAACTTATCCGCCGCACGGATCTGCTGGGGCTCTACGCCGCGGCGCGAACGATCGATGCTGCAGGACTCACCGTTTATCGAGATACGCTAGACGCCGGGGCTGCCGCCCAATACAGCGATCGCACCGGAGTTTACGTTGGATCGGGCGGCGGCAATTACGACAGCCAGTACGACTATTTCCCGCTGATGACGGAAGCGAAAGACGAGTTGCCTGAGTTCGGCCGTGAGCTGTCCAACACCGTCAATCCGATGTGGCTGCTGCGGACACTGCCGAACAACGTCCTCGGCCATATCGGGATTCGCCACGGCTTCAAGGGCTCGAACGCCTGCATCACCAATCACAGTATCGGCGGAACGCTCGCCGTGATCGAGGCGATGGAGGCGATCTCCAACGGCGAGGCGGATCGAGTGGTCGCGGTCGGCCACGACGCGCCGATCGAGCCGCAGATGGTCCTCTATTACGGCGACGTCGGATTGCTCGCGAGCGACAGCATTCGTCCCTTCGATCGCCGGCACGACGGGAGCCTCTTCGGCGAAGGCGCGGCGGCGCTCGCGCTCGAAACCGAATCCTCCGCCGCGGAGCGCGGCGCCGCAGTGCTCGGCGAAGTGCTGGGCGGCGGTTCGGCGAGCGACGCGCAGGGTTTGCTCGCGATACGCGACGACGGCGATGCGCTCGCACGAGGGATCGAGCTCGCGCTCGCCGATGCTGGTATCTCGCCCGGCGACGTCGGCATGATCGCCGCGCACGGCAACGGCACGCCGCAATCCGACACTTCCGAGGCTGTCGCCATCCGGCGCATCTTTGGCAAGCGCGCGCCTCCGACCACGGCATTCAAGTGGGCTTTCGGACACCTCATCGCTGCGGCCGGGATTCTCGACACCGTGCTCGCCCTTCGATCGCTGCAGGAGGGCGTGGTGCCCGGCGTGGCGACCTTCGAGTCGCTCGATCCCCTCTGCGAGGGCGTGCCGATTTCGCGCGAGCCGCAGCGGCCGCGGAGCGACGTCGCGCTCGTGCTCTGCCGCGGCTTCGCGGGCACCAACGCAGCGCTTCTGCTGCGAGCAGCGCACTGAGGGTGGAACGTTCGCAGCAAACCGTTGCGAGCAGGGTCAGCTGCGAGGCGTCCCACAGCGAGGCGCGAGATAGTAAAAGTGACGTACAGCGAGCGCCGAGCGAGGACACAACGAAGCCGATGACCCGCGCAGCAAGTTTGGCGACACGGTGCGGCATCGATACGGTCGAGATCGCTCGCATCGATCGGTTGCTCCGCGAGTCGCCGCGATCGGATCTCGAGCGACTGTTCTCGGCGCAGGAGCTTCACGAGAGCGGCGATGGCCCGGGACGCTCAGCGAGCCTCGCCGCGCGCTTCGCCGCCAAGGAAGCTTGCGTCAAGCTTTTTCCGCGCGAGGCGGCGCTCGGCGAGATCGAACCCTGCGATTTCGCGGTCGCGCGCGACGCCTACGGCGCGCCGCAGGCGGTAATCGGCCCGCGCGCGGCGCCCGTGCTCGGGCGTAACCGCATCCGCACGATCGCCCTGTCGCTCACGCACGATCGCATCAACGCGTCGGCCGTTGCGCTAGCGGTACCGGAGCGGGCTAAGGTTCCACTCGCCGGCCGGATCATCGATCGCTTGCTGCCGATTCGCCGCGGGGTGATCGTTGAAAATTTGCGACGCGTGTTCGGAGCGGCAGTGCCCGACGAGGAAATCGAGCGCCTGGCGCAGGCGCATTACGCGCATCTCTGGCAGCTTGTCGGCGAGTTCGTTGTCTTCCGCGGTTTGTCCGACGCACGCAAGGCGGCGATGGTGCGCGTCGAGAATCACGAGGCGCTCGCGCGCGCTCTCGCGCGCAACAAGGGCGCGCTCGTGCTCACGGGACACTTCGGCAACTGGGAAGTCGCCACTATCGCGGGACTCAACCACTTTCCACAGATGCGCGGCCGCTTCCACTTTCTGCGGCGTCCGATCAAGCCGCGCTGGCTCGATCGTCTCGTCGCCTGGCGCTTCAGGGGCGCCGGATTCGGCGTGCTCTCCAAGCGCGGCTCGCTGGATGCGATCCTCGATCGGCTTGCCGCAGGCGATATCGTCGTGTTCACCTTCGACCAGCACGCTGGCCCGCCCGACGGCATCGAAGTCGATTTCTTCGGCCATCCGGCGTGGACCTTCAAGAGCCTCGCTATCATCGCGCTCGCGACGGGCGCGCCCGTGGTTCCCGCATCGAGCTGGCGCGAGTCCGACGGCAAACACGTGCTGCGCTTCGAGGAAGCGCTGGCGACAATCGAATGCGAGAACGCCGGCGAAGAGATCCGGCGCAACACGCGCGAGTACAATGCGACGCTCGAGAGGCTGATCCTGCGCCATCCCGAGCAGTGGTACTGGGTGCACCGGCGGTGGAAGTCGTTGCGTCGACGATAGCAAAGCAGCCTAATCAGGGGATGAGGTGCGCCGCGCAGTGACTCGCAAGGGCGCCGGAAACACAGACGCGCCGCACGCGACCGCGTTGCGCGGCCCGGTGCTCACTTTTTCCGGCGACCCATTCCAGCTGGGTGTCAACGCGACGCTTTCATACGAGTCCGACGCGATCGTCGTCATCGCCGACGGCAGGATCGCCGAGGTCGGCCCGGCGCGAAAGATCCGCCCGCGGCTTCCGCGCGGCACGCGCATCGAGGACTTCGGCAAGGATTCGCTGATCACGGCGGGATTCATCGACTGCCACGTCCACTTCCCGCAGACGCCGATCATCGGCGCCTGCGGAGCGCAGCTCCTCGACTGGCTCGAGAGATATACCTTCGTCGCCGAGCAGCGCTTTGGCGACCGCAGGCATGCGCGCGAAGTCGCGCGAGTCTTTCTCGCGGAGAGCCTCCGCAACGGCGTGACCACCTCGGCGGTTCACTGCACGGTTCATCCGCAATCGGTCGACGTACTGTTCGAGGAAGCCAACAAGCTCGGCCTGCGCACGATCGCCGGGAAGGTGCTCATGGATCGTCACGGCCCGGCGAAGCTCCTCGACACCGCGCAGAGGAGCTACGACCAGTCGCGCACGCTGATCGAGAAGTGGCACGGCAAGGGACGGCTCGCCTATGCGATCACGCCGCGCTTCGCGGTCACGAGCACGCCGGAGCAACTCGCGGCGGCGGGCGCGCTGCGGCGCGAGTTTCCCGACTGCTTTCTCCAGTCGCACATCGCGGAGAACCGGCGCGAAGTCGCGTGGGTGAAGGAGCTCTTTCCCGAGCACAAGAGCTATCTCGACGTCTACGATCACTACGGGCTCACCGGTTCGCGCGCCATCTACGGCCACGGAATCTGGCTTTCCGAGGAAGAGCTGCAGCGCTGTCACGATACCGGGACCGCGATCGCGCACTGCCCGACGTCCAACTTTTTCTTGGGCAGCGGCTGCCTCGATCTCGGCCGCACGTCGAAGCTCGAGCGGCCGGTGCGCGTCGGGCTCGCCACCGATCTCGGCGCCGGCACGTCGTTCTCGATGCTGCACACCATGAACGAGGCGTACAAGGCGGCTCAGACGCACGGCTATTCGCTCTCGGGTGCGCATGCGTTCTATCTCGCCACGCGAGGCGCGGCGCGCGCGCTTTATTTAGACGATGCGATCGGCAGCGTCGCGCCCGGAATGGAGGCCGATCTCGTCGTGCTGAATCTCAAGTCGACGCCACTGATCGAGTACCGGATGAAATACACAGACAGTTTAGAGGAGGCGCTCTTCGTCCAGATGACGCTCGGCGACGATCGCGCGGTGCGAGCGACGTATGTCGCCGGACGGCGCGCGTACCAACGGTGACGAACGAGGCTATCAGCTACTTTGCCGGCAATCGGGAGCTAAGCTAACCAAGTGAATGAGCGAGCAAAGCCTCGGCTCCAACCGCGTCGGGCCCGGCTTCGACTGAGGCGATCAAGGCTTTAATCTGAGCACGTTCCGCAGCGTCAATTTTAATCCGCGTTTCACCGACGTTCCGTGGTTTTGGGATCGTTACATCGCTCGGCTCTGAACGAACGCCAAGGGCATTTAAAAGGCGCGCTGCCCCATCGGCGGCACGCAATTCCTCAAACGTGAAGTGATGGAACACGATCCGATTCTGCCCGGCCAGCAGCTTTTCGTAATACGCCGCGCGCGCGCGGATTTCCAGGATGTACCAGAGGCACACGCCATTGAGACCCGAAGCAGCCAACTTATGAGAGGGAACGAGATTCTTGGGATACGCGGGATCAAGATACCAAAGCCACATGTTGCCCACGTTGAAGAAATCAAGTCGGTTGCGAAGACTTACGATCGTCGCGTATGGATCACGCTCGAGCGCGATCAGGTGCACGGTACCCTTCGCCGTGAGCGGTGCGAGATTTTCGATGAGACCCGCCTTCATGAGCATGTGGGAGGTCTCGACATAGAACCTGTGAGGTGTAGCAGCGATGCGCGTGAGCTTTGACCGCCAGAATGCCTGCACCTTCTCGACGTTTCCTTGGGAATTGAACAAGGTCATGTGCGAAACATCCGGCGTATCGACGCCGAAACGATCCCAACCTAAGATCTCGTGATAACACTCTGCGTCCGGCAGGTTCCGCTGTAGCAGTTGAGCCACGTACAGAGTTCCACTGCGCCCCGTCGTCATCGTGAACACGAAATCAGTCATAGCCGCCATTGCCTCTCGATATAGAGGCTGGTGTACGAGTGGCCGAAGCTTACCAGATCGCTCGCTCCTGAATCCGGTGCTCGCCAACGTGCTGCGAGGAAGCTCGGCTTCAAATCGATCCCGGTGATCGAGTACGAACGGCGAGCGAATCTACCCTGCCCGCGAAGAAAGGGCAGCGACTCGCGTCAAGGGTCGCGGCGACGCATCGCCGAAGCTTAGCTCAACCCGCCATTGATCCACCCGCGCGGGGCGAACGTCAGCAGCGCAACGTGCGGCAATGCCTGCCGCGGTTGCGTCGAGCGCAATGCCTGACACGTCCGCGAAGACTTCGCACCGGGCGTGCGGGTGCGGTCTCAGCAGAATGCGCACGCGACGAAGGTCCGCATCAGCAGGCAAGCCGAAAATAAAGGTCTCAACATCGCGCGCCCGGGCAGGAAGGTCGCGGGGCGAGTCCAAGACCATACGACCATCCTGGTCCGGCGCAAGCAGCAGATACCCTTTCGCAACCGAAAGCTTCCCGCCAACTGCGCTCCAACCATCCTTGTCCGGATGGAGCGGCGTACCGAAGGTCCAGAGAAGCGAGCCGAGCGGCAAGCCGGCGCGCGCGAGCAGGAAATCGCATGCGGCGTCTTCGAGTGGCGTATTGCGCCATGCCGTATGCGCGTCGTAACCCGGCTCCTCTGCGCGGATTCCATCCGAACCATTCCATGCCATCGGTGAGACGAACCGCGCGCCCTCGTTCCACAGATCGCGAAACGCGCGGTAGCCCATCGCGTAGCTGGGCCGCTTTCGAGGGTTGCGCAGGTCCGCGGTGTTGAACTCCACGATTGCGAAGCCAGGATCGATCTCCGAAAAGGTCGCGAACAGCGACTTCCCGTTTTCCATGGGAATCGTGTTGCCCGCCGACTCGCCATAGATGATTGCTCCCAGGTGGCCTTGGCTCGGTTTGCTGCCTTCGATGCTCATGCCACCGGAATCGAAGTTCCTGACCGGACTGTCGATGCGGACCGCAAACGGCGCGGCGACCGGTGCCATGAAACCCTGCGCCGACCAGATATGGTGGCTGGGAATCCCGGCTTCCGTGAGCCAGCGAGACAACTCCTCGTAGTGAAGTGCGACCAGGTGCCGCCGGAAGATCTCCCATTCGCGCACCCACGGATCCTTCCAAAATGGATGTGCCGGATCGGTCGAAAACACTCGCGGCGGGTCGACGTCTTCCCACTGGCCGAAATTTCGCCGGGCAATCTGCCGGACGTCGGCGAGGGCGAGCGGCTTTGGGCGCCGATACGCTGCAAGGTCGGGCACTCCAGGGCCGGCGCCGTACGGACCGCTTCCGGCAAGCCACTCGCGGAACTGCCGCAGCGTATTCGGATTGTAGTCGTACCACTGCCGGGTCTCGAAAAACGGATTGACGTAAGTGTCCGGATCCACGCTTACTCCCACGAAAAGATCCGGATGACCTTGCATGAAATCGACGATGTAACGGGCCGCCTGCCGCAAGTTGCGCTTCTTGTAATGGCGTACGGTGCTCGCGTAGACGTTGAGCGTTAACGTGCGCGCGATCTCCGGAGGACTGTGATACGCGAGAGGATGTTTGAGAAAATCGTCCGGCATCACTTCGTTCTTCTCGTTCCACTGGCAGTTGGCCACATCCTGCTCGAGCCAATCATTGACATCCCATTCGGGCGCGCTGCAAGAGGCGTCCGCCCAGACGCCGCCATTGAGCGTGAGCAAGACTGGAAGCCGTTTCTCGATCGCGGCCGAGAGAACGCCCGTGAGGTTGTCGTCGGCGACGGCGCGCGTGCCGACCCGACGCGATACATCGAAATCCGGATCGAAAGCGAAGTCTTCCTGCGCACCCTTGGTCGTGCGCAGATAGAGGATCGGCACGGTCATTCCGATGCGAGTGGTCGGCGACAGATAAGGCGTGTAGCGGCTGTCCAGTCCAAGCACACCGTGGGTCGAGGCTCCCGACAAAGCGGGCAGCAAGTGAAATACACGACCGCCTGGCGGGATGACTTTCTCCCAGCGAGTAAGTGCCCCGGGTTCGATCAGGCTCTTCCGAGCGAGGACGGTCTCGCGTCCGTCGGCCGCGATCGCGACCACGGTAAGCCGGCGCCGATCGGTGTTGAGTGCTGCAGGGTACGGACTGAAATCGCCGAAGAACTCGAAGCCCGCAAACTCGCTATCGCCATACTCGGGGTGCATTCGGGCCACGTCGCTCCGCGGAATCCCAACTCGCGTCGCGAAGCGCATACCGTCGAGGCGCACCTCCACCGCGCGAATCCCCTCCGGATCCAACGCCCAGCCCGAAATGCTGATCTGCAAACCGACGATTGCTTCGGCAGCCGGTGCATCGACATGACCAATGGTCCGGGCCGGCAGAACTCGGCCATGGTTCGCACTCGACAGATCGACGGCCCGCCGGCTCCGGACTGAATCCGAGGCGCGGCCGCCGTTGAAGAGCGTCCTGTAAACCCGTCGCATCACGGTCTTGCCGCCCCATAGACGCGCCGAGCCGCCGGGTAGAGCGCGATGCGATCGAGGCGCAGCGTGGCGGTCCCAGGCGCACAAACGAGCACGATCTTGATCTCCTCGACGTATCGCACTTTATCTCGCCACTCTTGCGGCCAGGCGAGAGGCACCTGCCATCCCGCCGCACCGTGCTTGAGGCGTGCCGTAGGGATCGGGGCGCCGAGCCTGCGCCACGGCGAGCTCGCGTTGCGTCGTGCGTACACCGCGACCGCGGCAAGCGTCGCTGGGTCCGCGATCCCCAAAACCAGCAGCTCGGTGCTCGCCGGCCGAATAACCTGATCGGGAGGGGAGAGGAGCGTCGCCATCGAGGCCGGAAACACGAGATCAGCGTGGCCGCCGCGCGCGCCGAGTCTCCCTTGTTCAAGACGCCAGCCATCGTCTTCTGCGTGGCCAACCGCGCCAAAGGTCCAGAGACGCGCGCCCAGCGGCAGATCGGCGTGAGTCACCAGGAAATCGCGCATGGCCGCCTCGGCTGGCGTGTTGCGCCAGGACGTATAGGGAACGTAACCGGGTTGGTCCGCAAACGCGCCGTTCGAGCCGTTCCAGGCCATGACCGAGACCTGCCTTGCGTCGAAATTGAAGAGATCGCGAAAGGCGTGATACGACTGTGCGTACGTCGGTCGCACCATCGTTTTGAGGTCGGTGGCATTGGTTTCGACCACGGCCCAACCTGGATCCATGCGAGCGAGCGTGCTGAAGAGGCTGTGACCATCTTCCATCGGGTGCTCGTTCGCAGCGGCCGGACCGTACAGTATCGCGCCGGCATGACCATACGCAGGTATCGATCCTTCGATCGATACGCCCGCGGAGTCGTAATTCGGGCTCGAGCCGCGAATGTGCAAGGAAATGGGTGCCAACCCTGGATCAGGTGCGATGAATGCCTGCGCCGAAAAAATTTGATCCCTGGGTATGCCCGCCTCGAGTGCCCATCGCGAAAGTTCGGAGTAATGCAGGGCAACGACGTGCTTGCGAAAGGCGTCCCACTCGCGATACCAGGGGTCCTGCCAATACGGCACGTCTCCGGCAGCCAGAGGTTCTCCCCCGGGACCCCGGAAGCGGCGGGGCGGATCGACCTCGTCCCAGGACTTCCACTTGCTGTGCGCAAGGCGATTGACGTCTGCCAAGGTGAGCGGATCCTTGCGCCGGTACGCGACGAGGTTGGGAGCATCCGCATCGGGCTTACCAGCGTAGGGCCCGGAGCCTGCCAGCCAATGGCGAAATTGCTTGAGCATGCCGGGGTTGTAGTCGTACCAATTACCCTCGCGGACGAACGGATTCATGTACGTGTCCGCGTCGAGATTGACGCCCACGAACAGGTCGGGATGCTCGCGCGAAAAAGTGGCGATGATGCGCGCCGCCGCCTGAAGATTGCGCCGTTTGTAGGCACGTACGGTCGTGGCGTAGACGTTGTAGCTCAGCGAGCGCGCAAGGCGCGGAGATTCGGTCGACCCAGGGAGATTCTTGACGTAGTCTGCGGGAAAGACGACGTTGCGCTGGGTCCACTGACAGTTGTTCGCGTCCTGCTCCAGATAATCGTTGAGGTCCCACTCGGGAGTACCGCAACTTGCGTTCGACCAGATGCCACCGTTGAGAGCGAACTGGACCGGCAGTCTTTTCTCGATCGCGGTGCGGATGACACCGTTCAGCGAATCGTCGGCGACCGGATGATCGCCACACTTCGGGCCTGAGCCAAAGTCTGGATCGAAGAGCCAGTCGTGGGCCGCTCCCTTCGTGGTTCGCATGTAGAGAATGGGCACCGTAATCCCGATGTGCTGCGTGCGAGAGAGATAGCCGTCGTAGGCGCTGCCGACTTCCGCCGCGCCGCCGGAAGCCACTCCGGAAGTCGCCATCAGGAAGCGAAATGAGCGCTCGGCCAGTCCGGGACGCGCATCAAGGAGCCCTGACCACAAGCGCATAGCTTGCGCAGGAACGAGGCTCTTGCGCGCGATCACGCTCTCTCCGCCAGTGCGATTGACCGCAACGATTTCGAGCACATGGCGTACCGGGTCCAGGTTGCCGAAATCGACATCGAACACGAACCCGGGCGCGGTCGAATCAGGATAACCCGGCTTGACCTTGGCCACGTCCTCCCGGGCGAGTCCATAGCGCGCCTCATACGAACGGCCGTCCAACCGCACCTCGACTCTGGCGATACCTGCGGCGTGAAGTGCCCATCCTGCGACGTGCACCTTGGTTCCGATTACGAGCTCGCCACTCGGCGTATCGAGAGCTCCGAGGACAGCGTCGGACGAGGAGCGTGATGGGACGACAGGCGAGCCCGCAGTGACGGGTGCCTCTTCGCTCGATGATGTGAGGAGCGCGGTCGCGAGCGCGGCGATCACGAGCGCGGCCGCGGCAATTACATCGCGGCGGCGGCCGTATAGCGGAGAGCGCGCGTCGTTGCTGGGCATGGATGGAGGCGATTCTATCGCGCCGTCGCAGCACGACGCGCCCCCAAAACTGGCGCGCTTTCAAAGGTACCAACCGCCCGTCAGGTAAAATCGGGCTGGGATTGAGCTGTCCGCTCCGTCCTCCGATTGCTTGCGCATGCCGACCGATCTCACTTTCACTGGTGAGCGCTTTCTGCCCACCTGCAGCGGAGAAATCGCGTACGAGCACTGGCACCGCTATGCTTTCGCGCGGCACTTCGTCGCGGGCAGGCGTGTGCTCGATGCGGCCTGCGGCGAAGGTTACGGAACGGCGTACCTGAGCGATATTGCCGCGGCCGTCGTCGGCCTCGATCTCGACGGCGCCACCATCGTCCACGCAAGCGCCCGCTACGCTTCTTGCCCGCGTGCCCGATTCGTCCAGAGCTCGTGTACCACATTGCCATTCGCAGACGCTTGCTTCGACGTCGTGGTTTCGTTCGAGACTGTCGAGCACCTCGAGGCCGCCGATCAGGTAAGGATGCTTGCGGAGTTCGCGCGCGTGCTCACCCCCTCCGGCCTGCTGGTCATCTCGTCCCCGAACAAGCGTCTCTACAGCGACGCGCGCGGATACGTCAACGAATTTCACCGTCACGAGCTATACCGCGATGGCTTTGCCGACCTGCTCGCTGCCCATTTCCTCGCGCAGCAGTGGCACCACCAGCGTCTCGCTTGCTGGTCTGGGATCTGGACCGAGGGCGAGGCATCTGGCGTCGAGGCCTGGATCGGCGACGGGGAGCACGTCATGCCCTACGCGCACCCGGAAGGCATCTACTTCATCGTCGTGGCTGCGCGCTCCCGTGGCACCGTACCGATCTCCGCACGCGTGTCGCTCTTTACAGACACCGCCGATAGCGAGCTCAAACGTAGCGAGACGAACGCCGCTGAGGCGCTGCGGCTCGATCGGCTACTCGGTGAGCACGACGCCGTCCTCGAGCAGCAAACAGGACACATCCGCCATCTCGAGACCTTGTTAGCCGAGCATCAACGTGTGATTGGGCAGCGCGACGCCGAGCTTGCAGCGATGAACACCGCGTTTGCCGAGGTCAATCAAGCGCTCGCCTCTACCAGTGCGGCGCTGAACTCGACCAGCGAAGCGCTCGCTGCGCGCGCGGCAGAGGTTGCGGAGCGCGACGGGCAGCTGGCAGAGCGGGCGCGTAGCATCGACAGCCTTCAAACCCGGGTGGACGAATTGGAAAGCGCGTTGAAAGCCCTCCACGAAAGGCTCGCTGCACGGGAACAAGTCATCCTTTATCGGGAAAGCTGGCGCTGGTGGGTCAGGATTCCCTTCCTTCCCATCAAGCGGTGGATCGACGCGCGAACAGCTCGCAGATAGCCTTCTCGGAAGGACGACTGGTTCAGAACGGGCCAAGCGCAACCACGCGTGCCAGACGTTGCTGCTTCTCGTCGTCGGGAAGGGTCTTGTTCCAGCACACCATGACATACCGGTCCGTCGTGTGACGAAAGCCTGCTCGGAGGTCAACCTTCTCGGCCAGAGCATCGCCAACGTAACCCCAGATCGCGGGGGCGTCCGCTAGTCGTGCGAAAGTATCCCGCAGCAGTTTTTCCGCGATCCCTCCAGCCTCTCGGATCAGGTTCCGATGCGCGGCAGGCATCCTGCGATACAACCGATCGTCGATGACGAGTCCGCCGCAGAGCCACGAATCTTCGAAGCTCGTGTAATGAACGTACCCCACGGCTTGAAGCATTGATCGGTCCGGCTTGTAGAAAGCGACGAAGTGTTTTGGATAATCCGGCGGGTCACCGCGAAATCGCCGGCGAAACAGGTCGCCGACATAAAACTCCGCATTGGCCACCTCCTCGATCCGTAGGACCTCGTCAACCGTGGCGGCCTTGAAGTGTTCAGGCTCTTCTGCTGCGGGCGGCAAAGCGGGCCTTGCCTGCTCTGGAGCGACTGAGGGTATAGGTGAACTCTGCGGGGCGCGCAAAGCCGATGAGTGCTCCGAAGGATCTCTTGTTGTCTCGCGCTCGGATCGACGAAAGAGCCGCGAGAATATTGTTGGCCGCACAGGGCAGTCTTATTCCAGTGGTTGCGAGGAGGTGCTAGACCGCCGGTCGATGAGCGAGCAGCGCGTTCACTGTTCAGACACCCGCTGTCCCTAGCGGGATTTTGCGCCCAGCAATATCTTCTCCAGTTCTTCGGGGGTCTTCCAATGCTCGCCGCACATGAACCGCGGGATGCTCCAACCACCGCCTTCAGCTAATGCGTATTCCCCTGCGGTCGTGAATGCAGCGAACTGCCGATGGCGTTCCTTGAACCGCGGAAAGTACTCTCGAACTAGATACTCGCTTGCTTCACCGTAAGGATACGCGAAAAGACCGGCGCTGCGCCCCCGCGTGCGGTGCTGTATATATTCCTCTGCCTTGCGTATTTGGGTATCGGCATCCTCCAGATTGTCGATGCCGAGGAATGTCCCCTTTAGCTGATTGCGTTGCGCAACCAGTTCCAGGGTGGGATGCGTGTGGTCCCAACTGTGGTTGCCTATTGCGAGGATACCGGTTCCGGCAGCTTCCTCCCACCATGTATCACGCCAGTTGTCCCGGCCAGCGATACACGTTCGATCCAGGACGCGCCGCGCGTCGGGAGACGCGATCACAAACGATACGCCGGTTGGTTGCGGCCAGTCCAGCGCGGCGGCGTTACCGCTTTCCTTGAGAATGGTATAGAAACTCTTGATGTAACCGATGTCGGGAAGATTGATGTCGAGGTAGTCATAGTCGGTGCCATCGTCAAAGGTCAGACCAACCCACTGCCCGTCGTCCAAGTCTGCCGCGCCTTGTCCCCACGCGAATCGGGCAATCGCTGCCAGCGGCGCGACCCGGAACCGGAGCTTCTTGATGAGCCTGAGGTCTTCTTCCAACGCTACATGGTCGTTGCTGGCATAGTCGGTGCCCGGCGCGTGCAGCGAGTGATAAACAAGAATTGGAATGCGCGCGCGCCGGTTGCGCCGGCCTAGAAAGGGGATGCCCAAACGCATGGCTGCACTGTTCGGAGAAACGTGCGGGTTCGCTACGCGCCCCGCGAAATCTGGTGGCCAAGGGCAGAGCTAAACCCCCTCGGCCGATTTTGCGGGTCGCTACGCGCCCCGCGAAATCTGGTGGCCAAGGGCGGAATTGAACCACCGACACACGGATTTTCAGTCCGCTGCTCTACCAACTGAGCTACTTGGCCGTTCTTGAGCAATTGCGCGCGCACACACTCGGCCGCGCACAAACGGCGGATTTTAGCAGATACGCCTAGCGTGGCGTAAGGCGCTCAGCGACCATCGCTGTTGCATCGACCGCCGCGATGCCCACCGATTGCGCGGCCGCGATCAAGTCCACCCAGGTCGCATCATCGATCGGGATACCATCCCTGAGCCGCTTCGCGCGCGTGACCCGCTCGATCTCGCCGGGCAGCAAGACGGGAACGCCGTTCCTGGCCGGCGGCGACGCTTTCACCCATTCGATGAAACGTCTCGCTTCTCTCGCAATGGCGCCCTTGCGGTCGTAGACCTCCGGCGCGATATAGATCGAGAGCATGTTGTTGCGCAGGATCGTATCCGCGGGATCCGAGCTCCGTCCCGTCGAGATCGCGCCGGCCAATAGATCGGTGACGATTGACAGCGCCGATCCCTTGTGCGCCGCGATCGTGAGTAGGGCGCCGCCATCGTAAAACTCGCGTGGATCGGTCGTGGGTTGTCCTCCCTTGTCGATGATCCATCCTTCCGGGACGCTCTCGCCGCGATTGACCGCGACCATGAGTTTCCCTTCCGCCACCATCGACGTGGTCATGTCGACGATGATCGGATCTCCTTTCTCGATCGGGACGCCGATCGTGATCGGATTCGTCGAAAGCCGCCGGTCGCTGCCGCCGAAGGGCGCTACGCGCTGCGCCCCGGACGTGTTGAGAAAATGCAGCGATACCTGTCCCGCCGCGGCGGCGAGCTCGGCCCAGTCGCCGACGCGTCCGAGATGACCGCAATCGCGCAGCCCCACCATCGCGATCCCGATCTTCGCCGCCTTGCGCACACCGAGCTCGCCTGCGAATTCTCCGACAACTTGTCCGAAACCGCGATTGCCATCGACGATTGCGATGGCATCGCTCTCAAACACGATCGTCGGCTTTTCATTGGCGCGCAGCCAGCCTTCGCGCATCCATTCGAGATACTTGGCCACACGCAGCACGCCGTGTGAATCATGGCCGACGAGATTCGATTCGACCAGTCGGCGCGCAACCGTCTCGGCTTCCTTCTCCGCGCATCCAGCCGCGCGCATGATCGCCGTGATTAGCGCGGTGATCCTTGGTGCGGACAGAATCTTCATGCCGAGAACGCGGGCGGGTCAGGTTCGATGTGTGCGTGCCTAATCTACTGCAAATCCCGAGCTGCGTGGTTCAGGTACCTTGCGCGGCCATGGTCCAACGAGACCATAAGCCTCACCATCGCCCCGTAGCATTCCGGAGATGCGCGCGCCCGATACGGGGCCCGCAGTTATAATCCCAACGTGCCCGCGCGACCGGCTGCTCATTCCGACTCACCTCGCCTGGATCAGCCCGCTCGGCCGAACGTCCTGTTCATCTTCAGCGACGAGCACCGCGCGTGCTCGATGCCGGACGAGCCGTACTGCGAGCTGCAAACGACTCACTTCCAGCGTCTCGCGGGGGAAGGAAGCTCTTTTCGCGACTGCATATCAGGCTACCCGCTCTGCTCCCCGTATCGGGCGATGCTCATGAGCGGCCGGTGGCCTTTCCAGACCGGCGTTGTCGAAAATGCCGTGCAGTTTCCAGATGATGAAATCTCGCTCGGAGTAACGTTTCGTAACGCTGGATATCGTACGGGCTATATCGGCAAATGGCATCTCTCGCCGGGTGACGAGCGCGGAGAATTCATTCCCAAAGGACCGGCGCGCCACGGCTTCGAGGACTGGCAGGTATGGTCCAATACCGTGCATCATTTCGACGCGTTTACGTTCGATCCGGATAGTGGCGAGAAAATCGAGCGCCAAGGCTACAGCGCTTCGCTGATGACGGACGCAGCTGTCAACTTCATTGGCGCCTTCGATGCCGAGCCATGGATGCTCGTCGTCTCATGGGGACCACCTCACCCGCCATTTCGTGCAGCACCTGCGGAAACGAAGCAGCTGTACGATCCGGAGCTATTGGAGCTTCGCCCCAATTTACCAGCCAAGGTTCCGCCGATATTGAGGCAACGTCTCCAAGGCTACTACGCTCACATCTCGGCACTGGATAAGGAACTGGGGCGCCTCTTGCATAAACTCGATGAGACGAGGCAAGCCGAGCGCACGATAGTCGTGTATACCTCCGATCACGGCACGATGATGGGTTCGCAGGGTTTGTCGGGCAAACGCCTGCCCTACGACGAATCCTGCAAGGTGCCATTCCTCATTCGGTATCCGGGCGTTATCGCTCCGGGTTGGCGCTCAAAGCTTTTGTTGTCCAGCATCGATCTCTTTCCGTCGCTATGCGGTTTGGCCGGACTCCCGGTCCCGGCGCATTGCGCCGGCAAAGATCTCTCGGCCGCAATCCGCGCGGGGAACGACACGGGTCCAGAAAGCGCGTTCCTGATGCATGTGCGGCGAATCAAGAAGGGCGCTTCGGAACGCAGCTATTCGGCGCCTTTGTTCCGCGGAGTCAGGACCGAGCGCTTCACCTATGCAGTTGCCGACGATGGGCTTTGGTGCCTCTACGACAATCAAGAGGATCCATACCAGACGCGCAACTTGATCGGCGACCCGGCACAGCTACGAACTACGGACGAGCTCGATGAGCTGGTCTTCGACTGGCTGAGACGGGCGCACGATCCTTTCCCGCTAGACGCGCTGCGCAAGCAACGCTCCGTCCACCATTGACGGACGGCCCGCTGCACGCGGGCGTATGGCCCCAATGCTATTCGCGGATCGGACATGCCGGCTCGGACCTACGGTACCGCCTTCAAGCGTCTGGTTTCGATCGCTTGAAATTCGCAAATTGCGGATCCTGGACGAGATCGCCACTCCGCAGATGCTCGTCCAAGCTCCCGCGTGAAATTAAGTATTCCGTCCGGTAATACTCGCGTAGCCCGGCTTCCCCTCTTTCCTTGTAGATGTTCCACCATCCGAACTTGAAATCCCGCGTGGGTGAAGACTTCTCGCTCTTCGGTGTTTGCTGCTCGGAGGCAGCTGCGTCGCGGCGCAATCCCGGGTTCCAGCGCTCCAGTGACCTGACTTTATCAATGAAGCTGTCTTCGCCGTCGATCATGTAATGATGCACCAAGGGTCGGTCAAAGCGAATCACCGAATGCGGAACATCTGCTGACCAGTGCGGGTTCGTAACCACATTACAGCGCAGCCACGCGCCACGGTACAGTGACTTGCCGGCTCGATGGCTCGTATGCAAAGAGCTTTTGGGACTGCTGGTCCTATAGGTGCGGCGGCAATAAACGGGCCCCACCACTGGATCGAGTTCGGTCGGAAGAAAGAGCTTCTGACCTGAGTTGACCGCGACGGTGCCTTCTGCAGCGGGCTCGAGCAATCGACGCGGATCGGTATCAGGCGCCCACCAGAACTCGTCCGTATCGGAAACAGCGCACCAGGCGACGCTGCCATGCCTGTCTTCGATCGCGTGCAGAAGCCTCGAGAGCGCTGAATATCGTTCGTAGGGGTCGACGATTCGTGTCGAGCTAACGGTGTCACCAAACTCTCGAATCACGTCCTGGGTCGCATCGGTACTATCGTTGTCCGCGACGGCTATGTGATCGAAACCCCATCCGAGGTGATGCGCCAGGTTGAGTCGCAGAAGATCGGCCTCGTTTCGCGTCAGAATGAACAAAACGATCATAGCCCGCGGGTGGCCTGAACCTTACCCCAGGGACACATTAGTGGATCTCGGGCTCCGCGGTCGGCGCGATGCCCTCGAGAAAATCGAAATCGCAGCCCTCGTTCGCCTGCGTGATGTGGCGCTGATAGAGCGCGCCGTAGCCGCGCTCGTAACGCGGCTCGGGCTTCTTCCATGCCGCACGCCGGCGCGCGAGCTCGGTTTCGGCCACCTTCAGTTCAAGCCGCCGCGCCTCGACGTCGAGCTCGATCGAATCGCCGTCCTGCACCAGCGCGAGCGGACCTCCGACAAAGGACTCCGGCGCGACGTGCAGCACGCAGGCGCCGTAGCTCGTTCCGCTCATGCGCGCATCCGAGATACGCACCATGTCGCGCACGCCTTGCGCGAGAAGCTTCTTCGGAATCGGAAGCTGGCCCCACTCCGGCATTCCCGGCGCGCCGAGCGGTCCTGCGTTCTTGAGCACCAGCACCGAGTCGGCGGTGACCTCGAGCGCCGGATCGTCGATGCGCGCAGCCATGTCATTGTAGTTGGCGAAGGTCACTGCCGGCCCGGTGTGCTTGAGCAGATGAGCCTCCGCCGCTGCCGGCTTGATCACCGCGCCGTCCGGAGCAAGGTTTCCACGCAGCACCGCGAGGCTGCCGCTCGCCACGAGAGCCTTGTCGCGCGGCAGGATGACTTCGCGATTGACGATTTCCGCGCTTTCGATGTTTTCGCCGAGCGCGCGCCCATTCACCGTGCGCGCGCCAAGCGTGAGCAGATCGGAGATCTCGTTAAGCAGGGCGCGCAAGCCACCCGCGTAATAAAAATCCTCCATCAGGAACTTGCCTGCCGGCCTGATGTTCGCAACGAGCGGTGTCCGGCGCGCGAGTTGGTCGAAGCGGTCGATCGACAAGGAGACGCCGGCGCGCCGCGCGACCGCGATCATGTGCACCACTGCGTTGGTCGACCCGCCGAGCGCGAGCACGGTGGTGATCGCGTTGTCGACGCTCGCTGCGGTCATGAAGTCGCGCGGCTTCAAATCCTCCCACACCATGTCGACGATGCGGCGACCGGTTTCGGTGGCCATGCGCGCGTGCCGAGAATCGGCGGCAGGAATCGATACCGCCCCAGGCAAGGTGAAACCAAGCGCTTCGGCAGCGGAGGTCATTGTCGACGCGGTGCCCATGGTCATGCAATGTCCGGGCGAGCGCGCGATGCCGTCCTCCAGCTCGGCCCATTGCTCGTCGGTGATGTTGCCGGCGCGCTTCTCGGCCCAGTATTTCCAGACGTCGGAGCCGCTGCCGAGCGGCTGATCGCGCCAGTTCCCGCGCAGCATCGGCCCCGCCGGCATGAAGATCGCGGGGAGATTCATGCTGATCGCGCCCATCAGCAGCGCCGGCGTCGTCTTGTCGCAGCCGCCCATCAGCACCGCGCCGTCAACCGGATAGGAGCGCAAAAGCTCCTCGGTCTCGAGCGCGAGCAGATTGCGGTAGAGCATCGTTGTGGGCTTCTGGAAAACTTCAGCGAGCGCGATCGCCGGCATCTCCAGCGGAAAGCCGCCCGCCTGCAGCACGCCCCGCTTCACCTCTTCCGCGCGCTGGCGGAAATGCGAATGGCAGGCGTTGATGTCACTCCAGGTGTTGATGACCGCGATGATGGGTTTGCCAAGATAATCGGCGCGCGAATAGCCCATCTGCGCCGCGCGCGAGTGGTGCCCGAACTGGCGCATGTCGCTCGAGCCGAACCAGCGGTGCGAGCGCAGCTGCTCAGGTGTCTTGCGCACCGTCATGGGTGGTGCACGGCCGCACTGCGTTGCCTCACCGGGAAGGTCCTCAGGGGGAGTAAAGCAGAGCTATTATAACGGTCAGAGCCCGACTCGCTTTGCAGGAGGGCACGATGTTTCGCGCACGCTCGCCCCTCACTTCGATCTCCGGCTGGCTTCTCCTCGCTGCTTATTGCGCCGCGTCGCTCGGCGCGGAGCCGCAGTCTCCACACGATGACGCCGGCGGCATCGACGCGCAAAAGTTCTTCTCCGCGATCGTCAAGGTGCAGGCGCGAGCGTTGCCTAACGCGCGCAGCGCCGCCACGCTCGGCACCGAGCGCGAGGGGACGGGCGTGGTTATCGACGATGGCGGGCTGATCGTCACCATCGGCTACCTCGTTATCGAGGCCGACGAGGTGACGATCATCGACGATCGCGGGCGCAGCCTGCCGGCGAAAGCGGTCGGCTACGATCACGCCAGCGGGCTGGCGCTGGTGCGGCCCATCGCGCCGTTCAAAGCGATCCCGCTGCCCCTCGGCGATTCGACCAAACTGACGGAAAACGATCCGGTGTTGATCGTCAATCACGGGGGCCGCAGCGAGGTCACGTTTGCCTACGTCGTGTCCCGCAGAACCTTCACCGGAAGCTGGGAGTACTTGCTCGAGCGGGCGATTTTCACATCGCCGCCGTCGCTCAACTGGAGCGGCGCAGCGCTGGTCGACAAGGATGGCGCGCTGCTCGGGGTGGGCTCGCTTATTTTGCGCGACGCCTCGCAAGCCGACCCGCATGTGCCGGGAAACATGTTCGTGCCGATCGATCTGCTGAAACCGATCCTGCCGGATCTCGTGAAGTCCGGACGCCGTGCTGGTCCCGCGCGGCCCTGGCTCGGCGTCAACGCCGACGAGGTTCAGGGACGGCTGCTTGTGACGCGCGTGTCGCCGGAGGGGCCGGCGGATCGCGCGGGCGTGCAAGCGGGCGATATCATTCTCGCCGTGGGAGCCGAAGCGGTGCACACGCAGGCCGAGTTCTACCGTAAGGTCTGGGGGCTCGGCAATGCCGGCAGCGACATTCCATTGCGCGTACTGCAGGACAGCGACGTGCGCGAGCTCAAGCTCCACTCGATCGATCGACTCGACTATTTCCGTCAAAAACCGATGTATTGAAGCGATCTCCACCCTGTATGTCTTGACGGGGATACCCATGCATCTCCTTCAAGGGAGATACAATGCGCGCTGCCAGCGCATGAGGGCGCCGGCAACGGTGCCGGCGAACCCCGAATCATGCTGCTCTACGCGATCACGATCTTCTGCAGCGCGTTTCTGCTGTTCCTCGTTCAACCCATCATCGCCAAGCAGATCTTGCCGTGGTTCGGCGGGTCGGCGACGGTGTGGACAACCTGCCTGGTGTTCTTCCAGACCACGCTGCTGATCGGCTACGCCTACTCGGATATCGTCGTGCGGCGCTTGTCGGCGCGCGCTCAGGCGAGTCTGCACACGCTGCTCGTCGCCGCAAGCTGCCTGCTGCTCCCGATCATTCCCGCAGCGCATTGGAAACCGCTCGGAAGCGAAAATCCTTCGCTTCTGATCCTGGGGCTCCTCGCCGCCACGATCGGGCTGCCGTATTTCCTGCTCTCGACGACGAGCCCTCTGGTCCAAGCGTGGTTCGCACGAAGCTTTCCCGGCCGCAGCCCGTACCGGTTGTTCGCATTGTCGAACTTCGCCTCGATGCTCGCCCTCGTCGGATATCCCTTCGTGCTCGAGCCGCGCGTAGCCACGCGCGTGCAATCCTACGGTTGGTCAGGCGCCTTCGTCGTTTTCGCGCTGCTCACCGCCGCGTCGGCCTGGTACAGTCTTCGTGCGCCGCGGCCGGTCATGGCGGGAGCGATGGCGCCAGTCGGTGACGGCATAGGGAACGAGCCGCCGCCTTCGGTCGGCCGGCAGTTCCTCTGGATCGCCCTCGCGGCAATGGGCTCATACCTCTTGCTCGCCGTCTCGAATCATATCTGCCAGAACATCGCTTCGATCCCGCTGTTGTGGATCGCGCCGCTGTCGATCTATCTGCTCACTTTCATCCTGTGCTTCGACAGCACGCGCTGGTATCGCCGCGAGATCTTCACCGCAATGCTCGCCGCGGGTCTCGGCGTGATGGCGTATACGCTCGCGGATCGAAGCCTGGTGCACATGCTGGAGCTGCAGATCGGCGTCTTCTGCGCAGGACTCTTCCTCGCCTGCATGTTCTGTCACGGCGAGCTGGCGCGGCTGAAGCCCGCGCCGCGCCATCTCACGCGCTTCTATCTCATGGTCTCGCTCGGAGGCGCGATCGGCTCGGTGCTGGTGGGATTGCTTGCGCCGATCGTGCTGCCGGCCTATTTCGAGCTCGGCTTCGGGCTCATTGCCTGCGCGACGCTACTCGTCTTTCAACTGCGCCGCCAGCACGCCGTGCTGGTCGGATTGGCAGCCTCTTCGTTGTTGTTTGCGATCGGCGCCGACGCCTGGGGTATCCGCGAGTTCTACGACTCGACGATCCTTGCGACTCGCAACTTCTACGGCGTGCTGCGCGTCCAGGAGTACGAGAAGGGCACGTCCGCCTATCACCGCTCGCTCGTTCACGGAACCATCCTCCACGGGACTCAATACCTCGATCCGAACCTCGCCAGAAAGGCGACGACTTATTACACCGCATCCTCGGGAGTCGGTCGTGCGATCGAGTCCATGCACCCGTCGCTGAAACCGCTGAAAGTCGGCGTGATCGGACTGGGCGCGGGCACGATAGCCACCTACGGCAGCAAGGGCGACGTTTACCGGTTCTACGACATCAATCCCGCCGTGATCGGCATCGCCAGGCGAGATTTCAGCTTCTTGAGCGGCAGCGAGGCAACGATCGACATCGCGCTGGGCGATGCGCGGCTCAATCTCGAACGCGAGGCGCCGCAGGGCTTCGATCTGCTCGCGATCGACGCTTTCTCGAGCGACGCCATTCCCGTGCACCTCATTACCTCGGAGGCGCTCGCGGTGTACCGCCGGCACGTGAGACCCGGCGGCATCATCGCTTTCCATGTCACCAATCGTTATCTCGACTTGATTCCGGTCGTCCGCAAGCTCGCGGAGGCGCAGGGCTTGCGCGCGGTGCTCGTCGCCGACGACGGTGATGACGAGTTTGGCAGCCGCAGCGACTGGGTGCTCCTGTCCGACAGCAAGGACGCGCTCGACACGCCGAAGATAGACGAGGTCTCGGAAGCGATCGATCTCCGTCCTGACCTGCCGCTGTGGACCGACGATTTCAACAACATTGTCCAGGTGCTGAAATAACGCCCGACTTCAGGACTCTGCGTCCCTCACCAAAGCGCGACGCGATCGAAGTCGTCGACCAGACGCTGCTTCCGCAGACTTGCATCACGGTGAAGCTCGCGTGCGCGGAGGACGCAGCGCGGGCGATTCGCACGATGCAGGTACGCGGAGCGCCACTCATCGGAGCGACCGCCGCGTATGGGCTTGCGCTCGCACTCGGGCGCGATTCTTCTGACTCGAACCTCGAGGAGGCGCGCGCGCTGCTGCTCGCGACACGTCCGACCGCCGTCAATCTCCGCTGGGCGCTCGACCGCGTCCGCGCAAAGGTCGCGCCGCTCGCGCCGGCTGCGCGCGAGGAAGCAGCGTGGAGCGAGGCCGACGCGATCGCCGCCGAGGACGTCGCCGCTAACCGCGCGCTCGGCGAGCACGGGCTGCGGCTGCTCGAAGCGCTGGCTTCGCGCTCGCGAGATCCTGTGCAGGTCCTCACTCATTGCAACGCGGGCGCGCTCGCGACGCTGGCCTGGGGCACTGCGACTGCGCCGATCTATCTCGCCCAGGCGCGCGGCATTCCGGTCCACGTCTGGGTGAGCGAAACGCGTCCGCGGCTGCAGGGCGCGCGCCTCACCGCCTGGGAGCTGCGCGAGCACCGCGTACCGCACACGCTCATCGTCGATGCGGCCGGCGCGGCGCTGATGCGCCAGCATCGAGTCGATATCGTGCTGGTCGGCGCCGACCGTGTGACGCGCAACGGCGACGTATGCAACAAGATCGGAACCTACGAGAAAGCGCTGGCTGCCCGCGACAATGCCATCCCGATGTACGCCGCAGTGCCTTCCGCGACTTTCGACTGGACGCTTGCGGATGGCGCGGATGTCCCGATCGAGGAGCGCGACGCCGGAGAGGTATTGCGCCCGTCGAGCGGCGACTCGATCGCACCCGCCGGCACCGAGGTTGCGAATCCCGCATTCGATGTGACGCCGGGCCGCCTTCTCACGGGGCTCATCACGGAGCGCGGCGTGTGCGCGGCCGATGCGGCCGCGCTCGCGGCGCTTTTTCCGGAGCACGCGCGATGAGCGAGATCGAGCTACGCCGCGAAATCATCGCCACGGCGCTGGCGATGAACGCGCGCGGCATCAATCGAGGCAAGTCGGGCAATGTAAGCGCGCGCATCGAAGGCGGCTTTCTCGTCACGCCGAGCGGACTCGCTTATGAATCGTTGTCTCCCGAGAATATCGTGGCGATGACGTCATCCGGCGAGTCTCGCGGATCGCTGCTCCCTTCGTCCGAATGGCGCTTTCACCGCGACATCTACGCTGCGCGCAGCGACTCCGGCGCGATCGTGCATGCGCACTCGCCGTTCGCCACGACGCTTGCCTGCCTCGGTCGCGATATTCCAGCGTTCCACTACATGATCGCGGTCGCGGGCGGCAAGAACATCCGCTGCGCTCGCTACGCGACCTTCGGCACGCAGGCGCTGTCAGACCACGCGCTCGCCGCGCTCGAAGCGCGTAAGGCCTGCCTCCTCGCCAATCACGGCATGATCGCGATCGGCGCGACGCTAGCCGCTGCGCTGGCTTTGGCGATCGAAGTCGAGGCTCTCGCGGAGCAGTATTGGCGTGCGCTGCAGATCGGCGTGCCCAATCTGCTGAGCGACGCGGAGATGGACCTGGTGCTGGCGAAGTTCGAAAGCTATGGCCAGCAGCCCCCGACGCGCTGAACGCACCTCGCGTTCCGCCGTGGCACAATGATGATCCCATGGACATCGCAACGCCGCTAAGACAGCCGCTCGCCGTGTTCGCGAGCTTCTGGAACCATCGGACACTGATCCTCAGTCTCGCGAAACGCGACGTGATCGGGCGCTATAAAGGCTCCGCGCTCGGCCTGCTGTGGTCCTTCTTCAATCCGCTGCTCATGCTCGGTGTGTACACGTTCGTGTTCGGCGTGGTGTTCAACGCGCGCTGGAACGCCAGCGGGACGGGCAGCACGCTCGAGTTCGCGGTAATTCTTTTTTCGGGTCTGCTCGTCTTCGGCATCTTCTCCGAGTGCATCAACCGCTCGCCGGCGCTCATGCTGCAGAGCCCGGGCCTCATCAAGCGCGTGGTCTTCCCGATCGAAGGCCTGCCATGGGTCATGGTGTGCTCGAGCTTGTTCCACGCGGCGATAAGCCTGGTCGTGCTCGCGGTCGTGATGTTGCTGGTGATGGGGGCTCTGCCGTTTACCTGGCCACTCATCGCGATCGTTCTCGTTCCTCTCGTACTGTTCATTCTGGGCCTGTCCTGGCTCCTCGCGGCGCTCGGCGTCTACCTCCGCGATCTGCAGCAGACGATAAATATTGCGACCGCGGTGCTGATGTTCCTGAGCCCGGTCTTCTATCCAGCGAGTGCAGTACCGAAGGAGTTTCGCTGGGCCATCGATTGGAACCCTATGACGTTTTTCGTCGAGCAGGCGCGAAAAGTGCTCGTCTTCGGAGAGCTACCTGACTTCACCGGGATCGCCTGGATGACGCTTGGCGGGCTCGCGGTCGCTTGGCTCGGACTTGCCTTCTTCCAGCGCGCGCGAGACGGTTTCGCCGATGTCATCTGATCCCGCCGTTCGCGCCGTAGGCATCGGCAAGAGCTTTCGGCTGTTCAAGAAGCCGCGCGATCGCCTGGCGCAGCTGTTCGTCGGCTCGCGGCGGAAGCTCTACCACGAGTTCCTAGCGCTAAATGACGTGAGCTTCGAGGTCTCGCGCGGCGAGACCGTCGGGATCATCGGACGCAACGGCGCCGGCAAGTCGACGCTCCTGCAGATCGTTTGTGGAACCCTCAAGCCGACATCCGGTTTCATCGAGACGCACGGCCGGATCGCCGCGATGCTGGAACTCGGCGCAGGCTTCAACCCCGAGTTCAGCGGGCGCGAGAACATCTTCCTAAACGGCTACATCGTCGGTTTGACGCGGCAGCAAATCGAGGCGCGCTATGACGCGATCTGCGGCTTCGCCGACATCGGCGAATTCATTGAGCAGCCGATCAAGACTTACTCGGCCGGAATGGCGGTGCGCCTCGCCTTCGCGGTGATGGCGCACGTCGATGCCCAGATTCTGGTCATCGACGAGGCGCTCGCGGTCGGCGACGCGCGCTTCGTGCAGAAGTGCATGCGTTTCCTGCGGGAGTTCAAAGAGCGTGGAACGCTGCTCTTCGTCAGCCACGACACGATCGCGGTGTCTAGCCTGTGCGATCGCGCGATCTGGCTCGACGCAGGACGCGTGAAGTCGATCGGACCGTCCAAACGCGTCTGCGAGCTCTACCTCGAGAATCTCTTCGAGTCGGTTCAGGGCGCCTCGCAGCCGGCAAGCTCGGCGTCGCTGCCGGCGCGTGCCGAAGCGGCTGCCGAGCGGGCGCGCGACCAACGACTCGATGTACTGAAGGCGTCGCCGTATCGCAACGACCTCGAGATCTTCGAGTTCCAGCGCGAGGCGCCGTCGTTCGGAAGACGCGGGGCCCGCATCACCGACGTTCGCATCGAACATCCGCACGGCGAGCGCCTGGCGTGGGCAATCGGTGGAGAAACGGTCGTGGTCGCGATAGACATCGAAGCTCAGGAGGCGCTGGCGAGCCCGATTGTCGGCTTCTTCGTACGCGACCGACTCGGCCAGAACATATTCGGCGACAACACCTTTCTGACGACCCAGGGAGCGCCGCTTGCGCTTGCCGCTGGCGAATCAGCGCGGGCTCGTTTCGAATTCGACCTGCCCTTGTTGCCGCCCGGCAACTACTCCGTCGCCGTCGCCGTCGGCGACGGTCGTCAGCAGGATCACATCCAGCACGAGTGGATCCATGATGCGCTCACGTTTCGAGTCGAGACCAGCAGCGTGCGCCACTCGCTGGTCGGCTTGCCCATGCGGTCCATCCATTTCGATCGTCTTTCGCGGACGCCTGCGACGAGCTTAGCGACGGGGCTCGCGGACGTCCGCGGATGAACCCGTCCGGTCGAGCGGTACCCCTGCTTACGCGCTGCGTCGTGTGCGGAGCCAAGAATCTGCGCGATGTAGAGGTGTTGTCGGCGGCGCTCATCCAAACCTGGGAACTCGCTCCGGCCGAGGTCGATTACGTCAATGCGCAACAGGGCCGGCATTGTGCCGATTGCCGCAGCACGTTGCGCTGCATGGCACTTGCGAAGGCTATCTTGCGTTTCTACGGCTCCGTTGGAAACTTCGACGAGTTCGCTAAAAGCTTTACAGCTCAGCGGCTGCGTGTTCTCGAAATCAACGAGGCCGGGGGCGTGTCCGCGTATCTCGCGCGATTTCCCGGACGGATCCTCGCCCCGTTTCCACGAGTCGACATGCAGGACTTGCCCTACCCCAACGCGAGCTTCGATCTGGTCGTCCACTCGGACACGCTCGAGCACGTCCCCGATCCGGTGCGCGCGCTCGCCGAATGCCGGCGCGTGCTGACGGAGAGCGGCGCGTGCATTTTCACCGTGCCGATCATCGTCGGGCGCATCACGCGAAGCCGCTCCGGACTTGCGTCGAGCTACCACGGCACGGCTGCCGACGGCGAAGGTTATCTCGTCCAGACGGAATTCGGCGCCGACGCATGGCGCTGGCCTCTGGCTGCTGGATTCTCGGAGCTGCGCGTAACGACGGTCGAGTCGCCCGCCGCGCATGCATGGACAGCGATACCCTAGCAGGGTGAGCCCGAGTATGACGGTCACCGATTTTGGCAAGTGGATGTACGAATTCGATCTGGGCGACGGTACTCGGACGCCTGTTTATCTGGATTCGCTGAAACAGATCCACGCCGTGCGTCTCGACATGATCCTGCGCTTCCTCGACGCCCGGCGATTCGACTACCGCGACGCGACCGTGCTCGACATTGCCTGCAATGAGGGCTGGTTCCTGTTCGAGCTGCTAAAGCGCGGCGCCCGTTACGGACTCGGCATCGAAGGTCGCCAGGAGAATCTCGCCAAGGCGGAGTTCATAAAGGCGAAGCTCGGGAGCTCGAACTGCGAATTCCGGCTTGGCGACGTGCTCTCGACCGACTTCGGCGTCGAAGCGCACGACGTCGTGCTGCTTCTGGGCATCATCTATCACGTCGAGAATCCGATCGGCCTCATTCGCAAGGCAGCAACCGCAACGCGAAAGTATCTGTTTGTCGAGACGCAGCTTTGCCGTCCCCGCGACACGATTCCCTATGGCTGGGGTGTTCCAGGCGAATACCATCAGACCGAAGACTGCTTCGCGCTCATCGCCGAGGACGAAAATCCGCTTTCGGCGATGAGGTCGCTGAGCCTGGTGCCCAATCTTGCCGCAGTGACCACCGTGATGCGCCACTGCGGTTTTCGGGAAGTAGTGCATCTGCGACCTTCCGACCTGCACGAGCCTCAATTCGACAACCTCGATCGGGCCTTGATTGTAGGGTGCAAATAACCCTCGCGGGCGCCGGGCCGGAGTCCGCTTGGCGCCAAACTATCCAGTTAGAGCGACAAACGGTTGCCCCCGCCTCGCCGGACGCGCAAGGTGTCGGCAGTCACCATGCTAACATCATACGTATTCGAGCCTCCGCGGGCCTTGCGGGAGGCATTCAAGGAGTTGGTTCATGGATGCAAATGCGGCCTCGCAGCGTTCGACTTGCGTGGTTGCCGCGCTCTCACATCGCTCGAACTTCACGGTAGCACTGCTCATCGCGACGCTGGTTCTCGCGGGAGGCGCCCGCAGCGCCGGGCCGGAACCCACCGTCGAGGCCGTCACCGTCGGGCAGCCATCGGTAAGCCCCGCCGAGTTTCGTGGCGACTTGAGCAAGCTGCCGTTCTTCGCGACAAGCAGCCTCCCGAGTCAGGGCAAGCCATATTTTCCTCGCCTTAAGGGTCCGCCTTCCACGAAGGCCTCCGCTACACTAGGTGCTCGGGCGCTAGCCACGCCGCAGTCGAGCGGCGGACCTCGGCCACCAGCACCGCCTGCGACCACCTTCGCCGGTCTCGCCTTCAACAGCAACTGCAACTCGCTCCCGCCAGGTGGAATATGCGGCGGTGGCTGGCCGCCGGATCCGAACGGCGACGTGGGACCGAATCATTATGTCGAAGCGGTTAACACTGCGATCGCGATGTACAACAAGACGGGCACCTTGCTCGCCGCATTCACCGAGGACAGCCTTTGGAACGGCGTAGGCGCGACACCCTGCAACGGCAATTCACAGGGCGATCCGATCGTCCTTTACGACTGGCTCGCGGACCGCTTTGTGTTGGCTTGGATGGCGTTCGCCGTGGTGAACGGAAACCCCGCGTCACCGTTTTATGAATGCATCGCGGCGTCCAAGACAAGCGACCCCGTGACGGGCGGCTGGTGGTTGTATCCGATAAGGATGGATCCGGGTACCTCGGGCGCGCCACCGTTACATGACCTCAACGATTACACAAAACTCGGCTTGTGGCACGACTGCCTGTACGTGAGCGCCAATAGCTTCCGGTTCGGCAGGCGCCACAACGGAACTTATGACGGGGTTGCGTTTGGGTCGCTGAGTCGATCCGACATGTACAACGGCCTGCCGCTTACTTACTCGCTTGGCCACATATCCGGTGACTCAGCGGATGACTTTCCATTCACACTCATCCCGAGCCACAACACGGCAACCGGCATGGGCGCGGCGCAGTCCGGCACGCCGAACTATTTTGTGGCTGAATCGGGAACCACGCACGCCTTCGACGTGAGGAAATTCACGGCCGGCCCCAACTGCGGCGCTGGCGGAACGATGAGCGCGCCGGTGCAGGTCAGCCAGGCGGCGTACACCTCGCAGACACTCGGCAGCCAGGCTGTTCCGCAGCCGAACACAGGCAACCGGCTCGACAACATCGACGACCGGCTGATGCAGAAGGTGCATTACAAGAAGATCGGCGGCACCGAATCCCTCTGGGTGACGCACAACGTCGATCCGTGCGCCAATCCGCCGACTTGCACGACGGCGGCCGGGCCCACGGGAATGCAATGGGCGCAGATCGATGTCACCGGAGGGGTGATAAATACGACTCCGGTGCAGCAGCAGATCTACACGCCCGACGCGATCCTCTATCGCTGGATGGGCAGCCTCGCCGTCGACAGCCAGGGGAACATGGCCCTCGGCTACTCGACCTCTAACGGAACCGCACCGAACTTCCCGAGCGTCGCCTACGCGGGCCGGCTTGCGAGCGACCCGGCGAACACATTACCCCAGACGGAAACCCAGATGTATGCGGGCACAGCATCGCAGGTCAACAACTGTGGCGGAGCCGCATGCGACCGCTGGGGCGACTACTCCGCGATGAGCCTGGATCCCGCCGACAGCTGCACGTTCTGGTACGTGAACGAGTATTACGATGCCAATGATGGTTTCCCCGGGGCGGCTGGCAACTGGCATACGCGAATCGGCTCGTTCAAGTTTCCTTCGTGCGCGTCGATACCTATCACATCCACGGCGTTGTCGAGCTCGCTCAATCCGTCAAACTTGGGCCAACTGGTAACCTTCACAGCGACCGTGAGCGGCGGCTCGAGCCCCACTGGCACTGTTAAGTTCGCTTCCAACGGCAGCACAATCGGCGGCTGCGGCACGGTCGCTTTGGTGACAGGCAAGGCCCAATGCCCCACGAGCACGTTGCCGGCGGGTACGCACAGCATCGTCGCCACATACAGCGGTGACCCTGGCAACGCGTCGTCGTCGAGTCCTCCGCTGTCGCAGATGGTCATCGGGCCTGTCACCGAAACGATCACTTTGGTGAGCTCCTCCAACCCAGCGCACCGCGGCTGGCTTGTGACTTTCACCGCGACCGTGACGGGCAATAGCCCGATCGGCACGGTCGGCTTCACAAGCAACGGCGTGACGATCGTCGGCTGCGGATCGGTGTCCTTGAGCGGATCAGGCAACACAAAAACCGCAACGTGCACAGCGAGTTTTTCGGCGAGGGGAACCTATACCATCGTTGCCAACTACAGCGGTGATGGCAGCAATCCACCGGCCTCGAGCAGTCCGCTGGCACAGGCCATCACGACCACCTAGCGGGCGCGACGCTTTAGCGCCGCGCAGCGTCAGTCCGTGACCGGTCGTGGTTGGTCGGCTCGCCTGATCGGCCAAGCGGGTCCGCTAGCAATATGTAGCATGTGGCGGCCTGCCGACGCTTTGTGCCAGCGTAACCCGCTGAAAATAATAACGTCTCTAAGAAGGGTCGTCCGGACAATACCCGTCCAGTTTTCCAAGCCTTGCGCGAAACTTGCTTGCAACGACAGGGCTTCCGAGTCAGAAAAAAAGCACTATGCATTTGGTGATGACAATGACATAATTGCCGCCGAATTAATGACACCGGCATGATTCCCGCGCTGGGCGAGGCCCGGGTTCACGCCCTAACCAACCTATGAGAACGAAAATGGCCCGACACCAAGCTCGCCCACCGATCATCTTCCTCTTCGCTGTCTTCGCGTGCCTCGCTGCCCTTGGGGCGCGAGCGCACACGGTGACCGCGACGTCTGCGCCGTCGACCGCCGCGACAGACGTCGTCAGCGGTACCGTCGATGCACTCGTCGTCGAAGATCGCGTCAACAACGTCACGATCACCTATCCCCTGCTGCGTCAGGACGATGGCAGCGTCGTTCCACTAGTCGGAACGGAGGCCGGCGCGTTGGCGCGGGGCTCGCGCGTCGGCATCGTCGGTCGCTGGGACCGGGCTCAGTTCGAGGTCGCCCAAGCGCAGACGCTCGCGCAGCCGTCGGCGCCGATTGGCCCGGCCGCTTCGATTCAGGTTACAGGGACCCTCTTCATCGCCCACGCCGACGACTTCGCCAGCGGGCGGAGCCAGTTCCTCTACCAGGTGAGCGAGGATAGCGGCGGGGTGACCGCGCTCGAGATGCCAGCTTTGCCGGCGGCGTTGCGTGGCGGCATGCGCGTCTCCGCGTCGGGACAGCAGGGTAGCACTCCGAAGTCGCTGCGCCCGCAGACGATAGCAATCCTCTCGGGTCCCGCCGGCCCGACCAGCACCACGTCCTCGTTCGGCGGCCCGTTGTCGGTCACGACCAACAACGTGCTGGTGATCATGGCGAACTTCAACAACACGGTCGCGCCGGCGTTTACGCAGGCACAGGCGCAGGCGGTGATGACGACCGACGCCAGCAGCGTCTCGAAGTTCTACAACGAGATGTCATACGGTCAGCAGCAGCTCAACGTCACGGTCACGGCCAACTGGGTGACGATGAACATGGCGCAGCCGTCGACCTGCGATTTCTCGAGCATCCAGACCGCCGCCGATGCGGCGGCTACCAAGGCCGGTTACACGGTTCCCGCCTGGCCCGGATTCGTCGTCTACCTGTTCCCGTCCCTATCTTCCTGCGGGTGGTCCGGTCTCGCTTACGTGGGCAGCCCGCATTGGGCGTTCATCAATGGCCCCGGTTCGTTCTTCAATCTGGTGGTGGCTCACGAAATGGGCCACAACTTCGGCCTGCTCCATGCCGGAAGCCTGGGCTGCGGCGCGGCCGTGATCGGCGGCAGCTGCAGCGTCGCGGAGTACGGCGACCCATGGGACACGATGGGCAATCAGCGCGCGATGCATTTCAACGCGTATCAGAAGTCTCAGATCAACTTCATTTCAGCCGCCGCTTTGAAGACTCACAGTTCAGGAACGGCAAACTACACGCTCAGTCCGCTCGAGCAGGGTGGCGGCGCCCTTTACGGCGTGCTGGTGCCCACGGCGAACTCGAGCCGGACCTATGCGATCGAGTTCCGGCAGCCGATCGGCTTCGATGCGCCCCTGGCCTCGTATCCTAATCTTGCAGCTCAGATCCGCGTGGTGAGCCCGTTCGAATGGTCTTCAGGCGCAGACAACACCGAGATACTCGACATGACGCCGGGCTCTGCGAACGGATTCCTCGATTCGGCTTTGACGGTCGGCAACACCTACAGCGACGGCCCTTACGGCATAAGCATCACTGTCTTATCCGCCACATCGAGCGCGCTCACGGTGAGCGTCACGAAGTCGAGCGGATCTCCGACGACCACCACGCTCACCAGCTCAGCGAATCCGTCCAACCCCGGCGCGAACGTGACGCTTACGGGAAGCGTCATCGGAACGTCTCCTACGGGGACGGTCAACTTCCTCGACGGCTTGAGCTCCATAGGTGCGTGCTCCGCCATCGCGCTCTCGGGCAGCGGCAACACCCGGACCGCAGCGTGCAGCACGACGACCCTGACCGTGGGTACCCACAACATCACAGCCGTCTACAGCGGTGACGGGACTAACGCCGGTTCCACGAGCAGCGGCCTCTCGCAAGTCGTGAACGGGATGCCAAGCACGACGACGTTGGCCACGTCGCTGACTCCCTCGACGCTCGGCACGAACGTCACGTTCACAGCGACCGTCACCGCGACTTCGCCGACCGGACCCGTGACGTTCAAGGACGGCGCCAGCTCCATCGCGGGCTGCTTGGCAGTGGCGCTTGCCGGAAGCGGCAACGTGCGCACAGCGAAGTGTTCGACCGCTTCGCTCACGGCCGGAACGCACAGCATTACCGCGGTCTACGCCGGCGATTTGACGAACAGCAGCTCTACCAGCGGCGTCCTGTCGCAAGTCGTGAATGCATCGACGACATCACCAACAACAACGACATTGGCGAGCTCTAGCAACCCAACCAGGCATGGTATGACAGTCACATTCACTGCTTCGGTGACCGGCAGCGGCCCCACCGGCAGCGTAGCCTTCAAGAGCAACGGAGCCACGATCAGCGGCTGCGGAGCGGTCGCCCTGAAGGGATCGGGCAACACGAAGACCGCCGCCTGTGCGACCAGCTTTGCCTTGAGGGGAAACTACAGCATCGTAGCGAGCTACGGCGGCGACGCCGCCAACGCCGCATCCACGAGCACAGCGCTGCCGGAATGGATAAGGAGGTGACGTGACGCGCCGCTCCGCGACCGCGCGGCCGGTTTTTTCGACGCCGGTCAGGCGTTAACGCTTGCGCGCGCCGTCGACGGCTTGTCCGCGACTCCTAAGAGCACGTAGCGTTCGAGCTGAATTCCGCTGGTGCGGCGTGACGCGGGGATCTGCTCAACGACCACGCGCTCGAGCGCCGCGCTGAATCGCTCCAGGTCACCGTGCGTTAGGCTGCCATAGAATTGGTCGTACGTCGTCGCCCGCAGGAACTCGACGATTTGCCCCACCCCGGTGTAGGACGCGAGATAGCTTCGCAGCTCGAGAATTCGGGTCGCGAATCCCGTTGTTGCTAGCAGCTGGCGGACTTCGTCACCCGCAAGGCGTCGCTCGGGCTCGCACTCAATGCTTGAGGCCGCAAACCCACTGATCTTATCCGGCTTGTCGGTCTCGAACGCCGCACGCAGCGCGAGCCGCGCAAGCCGGCGCAATTCGTTGGGTCGGTCGCGAACGGCTGTCGCGATGCCGAACCGGCCTCCGGGCTTGAGCACTCGAAGCACCTCCGTCGTGGCGCGGGTGCTATCCGACAGCGAGTTCAACACGCTATTCATGTACACGACCTCGAAGCTCTGATCCTCAAATGCCGCGAGATCTTCCGCCTGACCGACCCGGAACTCCATCCGGGCGTCGCCGCGACGTTGTGCCACGTCGATCCGCGTGGGTGCCGGATCGATACCTATCACCCGGCCTTCCGGACCGACGCGATCGGCGGCTACGGCGGCGAGACGCCCCGTCCCGCACCCCACATCGAGCACCCGCTCGCCCGGGTGAATCGCGAGCAGCGCGACGAGATCCTTGCCGTGAGTGAACTGAGGCGCGCTCGCCAGGTCGTAGCGCGCCGACAGCTCGACGGAGTCCAAAGCGGCTCGCGGTGCCTCAATCCGTTCCATGACACGGCAAGGGTCGGCGTACCTGTCTCTGCAACTTCAGCTCCCTGGTTTTGACAGGGCAAACTGGCCGCAGAGACTTTGCCTTCAAGATCATTCTGGATACGGGCTCGTTCACGTGGGTCGGTTGCGAATTTGGGGCGAAGAAGGTGTTCAGGCAATCATGCCCTCCAAACCTCGTTTGGCAAAGCTGATCTACGGGATGCTCGCTAAAAAAGCGGCCCGCACGAGGCGGGCCGCTTTTTGTGGAGGGTGCCTGACGATGACCTACTTTCGCACGGGGAGTCCGTACTATCATCGGCGCGCCGCCGTTTCACGGTCCTGTTCGGGATGGGAAGGCGTGGTTCCAACGGGCTGTGGTCGTCAGGCTTTGGAGGTGGGAAGAAGTAAAGCGAGGTCAGATTGCTTCGGCGCAAACACCAGCGCGCAGTGCGCATGGTTATGGGATCAAGCCGCACGGGCTATTAGTATCGGTTAGCTCAAGGCATTACTGCCCTTCCACACCCGACCTATCAACGTGGTGGTCTGCCACGACCCTTCAGGGAGGTTAACCCTCCGGGAGATCTCATCTTCAGGCACGTTTCCCGCTTAGATGCTTTCAGCGGTTATCGCTTCCGCACATAGCTACCCGGCGATACGACTGGCGTCATAACCGGTACACCAGCGGTGCGTCCACTCCGGTCCTCTCGTACTAGGAGCAGCCCCCGTCAAATCTCCAGCGCCCACGGCAGATAGGGACCAAACTGTCTCACGACGTTTTGAACCCAGCTCACGTAC